>Ga0209712_10003597_pt1 | contig 12515 bp, 6 predicted proteins | sample ArcOceMetagenome_FD_187443 | JGI IMG/M metagenome (GOLD analysis project Ga0209712, IMG submission 187443) | Marine eukaryotic phytoplankton communities from Arctic Ocean - Arctic Ocean - Greenland ARC118M Metagenome (SPAdes) (version 2) | ecosystem: Environmental > Aquatic > Marine > Oceanic...
ATTCTCAATATCACAGAATCCAATATTGCAAATGGTGCTAGAGGTAGCAAGAAACCCGGGCGTTGACTTGAAATTCCCTTCTGCGTAACTGCTCCGTTGGATATCTAACGCCTCTTCAAATGCTTGTTTTGCACTATGCACCTCCCCTGTTAAAATATTAATTAATGCACAACATGAGTCCTAGTTCTGCGGTCACGTACACATAGTAGTTATGACAAATGATAATTAACGTACCGTACTCAAAGTAGACGCAGCCAATGTTATTCAGAATCTTTGCAATCTGAAGCTTAACATTGCCTTGCTCATATTCACCCGTTTCAGCCATTTCCGTTTCACGCACAGAAAGGGCCTTGTTAAATGCTGCAAGACTACCATCGTATTCTTCTTGTGCCAGAAGAATGATTCCAAATTCCACCAATGAATCAGCTACCTTGTGGTGATGGTCACCGAATATTTCCCTCCTGATATTGATCGCTGCCTTAATAGAATCGACCGCATCCTCAAGATTATCCATTCTCAAATGCACTACAGCCAAGTTATGCAGCGCTGTGGCTACCCGCTTATGCCCTTCGCCAAACTCGTCAACAAGGCTCTTCAGAATCTCCTCAAAACCTTCAAGTGCTTTCTTCACCTTTGAAGTCTTTTCCATGCAAATATTCTCGTTAGAAAATGTCTATTTTCATCTGGATTATTTCCATTCGATCCTTCTGTACGTGCATATGAAAAAACAAAGATGTACTCACCTTCAGATTCTTGCACGCCTCGTTATGCGCAGCCCTCAATTTCTTTTCGATGTTTGCCTTGTACAGATTTTCAGCAACTCTGGTCTGTCTTTTAATTTCTTTCTGGCTTGAAGTTGTCGATTCCTCCGCGCTAAGCAAAGAATTTATAGCAGTCTCTGACTCTGACCTGTCACTCCCTAGTGTGGATTCATCTTCATCACTACTATCCTCAGATTTTATAGTAGAAAAGAGAGCACTCTCCTCATCGTCATCATCACCCTCCTCATATGTTAAATCTGTTCCATCAGTGTATGATGGGTAGACTCTTTCCTCACAAAGGGTTGCATTAGATGCCATACTTCTACTGTTAAGAGAATCGTTCCTCTTGATAGCAGCGCCTCCTTGTTTATGCCTTTTCTTAGTACCAGCCAACGCATGTGTTACTCCTTCAATCACCACCCTTTGATCTATAATTTCCATGGTGGTTTTATTGATTTCCCATGCTGCTCCTGCAATCACCATCCTTTCATCTTTAGTGTCGATGGAGTTCGTAGTAGCAGAAGCTTCATTATCGTCCCCTACTAAACGAAGAGCTCTCGTAACGGTATTCTCATTCTTATGATTCATGATGTTGTCCTCATTGAACGTCTTCAATAATCTTCCACGCCTGTTTTATGAGCTGTCCAATCGACGTAATCAGATATGTTTGTAATGGTTTAGGAATTAAATCCAGCAATTCCAAAGGTTTATGTTCGTTGAGCTGTCGCTTTGTTTGTTGTTGGCGAGCCAGGATTTCAGATTGCAACTTTAAAATTGGTCTTTATTTGTCACTATGGGATTGGAAAAGATTTTTAGCCTTCTTCCCACAACCAGTCGTGGAAAACAGAAAACAATCTCCTCCTCCTCCCTTGGCTTCCTATAGGGATAATACCATGTCTGCTTGTGTTCTTGGCCACTCACGTTTTTGTTAGTCATCGATCATCCATCCTCGCATCATCTTCAGCATGCCGTAGACTACTACTTGAAACCAAAAGCAGAGTTTGTTTTTGACTAACTGACCCTGTACTCGTAATTACTGTACTGTGCAAAGATCGATGAAACTTCACACATTAGCACTTGCTGCCCTCACTGCAGCTCATTCAGTGAATGCTTTCCAAGTTTCTCCAGTTGGAAATGTGAGAAATACCATTTCGAACCCTCTCACGGCTTCTCCTACACATCCTGGCACTGCCTTGTATGGAAAACTCTGGGATAAGCTCCAGATCGAACCAGATACCATGGAAGATGAGCCAGCCTGGTATGTAATGAACTGCGTAGCTGGGTCGGAAAAGGATTTGTTGGCACAAGCAAAATACGTCACGAGGAATATTTCTACCGACCTCCTTGAGAAAGTTGTGGCACCTACCACTCGTGCTTTGAGAAGTCATGGAAAGACCCAGAAGGTAGTCGAGGTGAGAGTCATGTACCCAGGATATGTGTTTGTGAAAATGCGCTGTTGTGCAGAAACATACGAGGTTTTGCAGGATTTGCCATTGTGTAGAAGTTGGATGGCTGGTACTGTCAATAAAAAAGGATACAAGAAATTGCCTCCTGCTCCCATATGTCTATCAGACGAGGAAGTATCCAAGTTTCAGGGATTAGAGGAAGCAACTGAAAAAATGTTTGAGAAATTCGGATATGACTATACTGGTCGTGGTGATAAAGGAGATGATTTGATTGCTCAGTATGAAGGCTTTGATGTCGATAACATGGTCAAAATCTTGAGTGGCAATTTCAAGGGAGAAGATGGAGTAGTAAAACGCCTCAAAGATGGTCAAGTTATGGTTCGTTTTTTCACTTATGGAAATGTCGTCGATCAATGGTTCAATCCTAATGAAATTAGATCAATGACCGATGCTGAGGCGATGAAGGGATTGGGAGGCCCAGTAGCTCCTGTGGGCCAGGATGACTTTGATATTAGTATTGGGAAGACGCCAAAGCCTCGTGAAAACAGTCGTGGTGATCTAATGAATAACTTGGGCGGCCCGGGGCAAAGAAATAGGCGTCAAGATCAAGTCAGCAGAGGAGAACGCGGCAGTAAAGGCTCAGAACAAGATACGGCAGAGGAAGAACAAAACTGGAGACAATTTCGCGAAGAACAAAGGGCAGAACAACAGCAGAAGAGAGGTGATGTGTGGGGCATGAAAGAGAGAAAATCCTGGGACGCAGGTGACGATGCTGCTTCCTTTGACAGTGAAGGCAAGTGGCAGTCTGGCAGAGAAAAGAGAAAGGAACAAAGTAAAAATGATGCGAAAACTGTATCCGACGCCTTGGATGGAGGCGGTGAATGGGATCTATTCTCTAATGATGCACAGAGCGGATCCAATTCTGGAGAAGAAGACGACTTCTTCAACAGCCTCATGTCCGAATTGTCTGATAATCTGGATTCCACGGCCCCCGAAGTATCTAGTAGCTCCAATACAAAAGAAGAAATCGCTGGAAATGATGATGACTTCTTCACCTCATTGATGTCAGAATTGTCCGATAGCGTGGAAGATGACTCTTCTGCTAATAACCCAAAGAAGCCTTCTTCAGAATCATTTGAGGAAGATGACTTTTTTGCAAGTCTCGAGGCTGATCTCAGCGAATCGTTGAGCAGTGACAACGGCAGTGACAAGGGTGTGGAAAGCAACGGCGACGACGACTTTTTTGCAAGTCTCGAGTCTGATCTTTCCGCGTCTCTTGAGGAAGATGACACTAGCGTAGATGAATCATTTTTCAGTGATATCGGCAGTACTAACGGCAGCGAAAAGGAAGATGATTTGAACTCGACTCCAAGTACTTCGAAATTAAGTGCAAAGCCTGCCAAACCTTCTAGTGATAGTCAAGATTACAGTGCACTCAAGGTTGCCGATCTAAAGGATTTACTCAAGGCTCGTGGCCTCAAAGTGTCTGGTAAAAAGATCGAATTGATTGATCGCCTTCAGCAAAGTTAAATCCGTTTTAGTTCAAAGTTAAGACGTTTCTATTTTATTTTATCAACTGCAATGTCTCAAGCTTATTCTAGAAGATCGGAGAAAAAGGCATCCGCATCAAATGAGTTAGCAGCCTTTTCCTGTTCATCGTCACTATCTGCAGCATGGGCATACCCGAGAATTAGAGCTGGAGTTAGTAGAGTGGGATCTACTACTTCACTCTGAACATCATGGGCATCATTCCTGCCTCCGTTTTCTACGCCAAAGCCATAGGCAAACGCTCGCGGAGTTCTAGCTGAGTCGCTCCAAGGATTATTACTCATCCCAGCAACGAGACCTCCATACAGTGGTAGAGGCTCGTAATTAGTCTCTTCTCCAAGTGTTGGACGATTGGCATCTTCGTTGTCGTAAGAATCTTCATCGTTGTGTTCAATAGTTTCATCAAGGAAGGTTAAGAAATTCATCACATTAGTGTCTTGGCCAATTCCCAGTAGTTCCTTTGTGTTGCTGTCGTTCATTTGATTCAAGAAACGCTGGGGGCTCAGGGACAGGGCATTTTTTTCATCCAGCACGTTCGCCAGTAACTCAACATCAGAATCTTTGACGATAAGTTTCTGTTCACTATGAAGTTGCAATGGAGAATCAAACAGTAAAGGAGTTTGGGACACGGTAGCACTCCCCCCAAAGCCAGGTGGAGGAGCGAGGCCCGGAGGCGGACGTATGACGGGTTTGTCCCCAGTGGTTGGAGTTATATTTGTCTCGGAACTTTCCTCGGAGGCAGCAGAAGTAAGCGTCTTACTTGATAGATTGCAATAATTCTTTTTGTCGAGGCCGCGAGGCACACCTGGAGATGCTTGGCTTTTAGAAGTTTCATCGAATTCTTTTCGTGTCAAAATCTTTTGAGGCAATTTCCCTGGTGTTTGTGGATCTTGAGATTGTGGCTTTGATTTCTTCTTATTATTCTTCCCACGCTTCCTTTCCTTCCTTTTAATGACATTTCTTTTCTCGGTCTTCTTCTTCGCGACTTCACTCTCTACCTCAGCATTACTCTTGCCAGCATCTTCTTCCAGTTCCTCGCTTTTTTCGACAGTGTCGGTAAGAATGACAATGGGAGACTTACTGACTGCAACTGGAGAAGAATCAGCTCCCACATTATCCTCTACCAAACCATCCGTAGCAGGAGAAGTGATGTATCGGGGTGCCCGCACCTCTGAACTACCCCGATCCTCATTCTCTGTGCTACCCCCATCTCTATTTTTCCTCCCATTCTTTGATTTATTTGCAGATTCAGTAGACAATTGTTGGGATTTGCCGTTGAATAATGGGACGCTTGATTTTGAATCACTCCTCGAATCCTCGTCTTTGCTATTCGCCAATGCCAATTCAAAGGGTGGGGTGGTTCCACTTTTAGACTCATTTTCTTTAACTGCAACGAACAAATCAGCATCCTTCATTTCTTTGGATACCGTCTCAGCAGAAACTTCAGGCTTCTGATTGTCTGCTTGTGCACCTTCCTCCAATTCTGACGCCGCAGTACCGTTATCGATTTTTGATAAATCGGAATCGCGGGGTTCATTATTGGAATTGATTGCGTCTGAAGATTCGTCAAATTTAATTTTGTCAGCATCACTTTCCTTAATCTTATCATCAATTCCCGTTTCATTTGGAATTACTTGAATATCTCGGTGTGTGGCAGGAGCACTGCCCCACTCGACGACAGCTTCGGTGATATTTGCCTCGGTACCTCTCGCCACCACTGCTCCACTAGAGGCTTCCCTTGAAACCAGAGCTGAATTTTGAAGCGTTGGTAAAGGATTTCTGTGAGCTTTAACTCCATCTGTTGCTATTGGAGGGCTTGTTGACACCTTCGATATAACATCTTCACTCTCAGAGCCACGTGGCGACTCTTTATCTTTTGGTTTCTTAGAAAAGTTCGCTGTTGGGCCTCTACTGGAAGCATGTTTTTTATCAAGAAGTCGCTGCGAGGCAGCAGGGATTTGATTGGTCATTGTTGGTTTTTGTTGAGACCGATCAATTCTATCAGCAGGACTGCAGTTACTTTTTTGTTCATTATCTTTCGCAGGCATAGAGGATTGCATATGCGAAGTTTTGGTATTGCTATCGCTTCTAGACATTTTCCTTGGACTTCTTTCAGAACGCATTGCAGCGATGACTCTCCAGCCAAGACCAGATGGCAAAATAGGGGCAATATCCGAGGAAACCACACGTTGGTAAGCCTTCCGTTTTGAAAAGATAGCATCATTCAATGTCATTGACATTGTATTTGATTGGCGACGAGGAGATTGTCTATTTGCATCACCGGCACCAGTTTGAGATCCTTGCCTTTCTCGTGAGAATGCACCATTGGCTAAAACACATTGAGGTTGGAAAACCTCCTCTTTCCTATAGGTGTTCAACAGCATCTGACGAGTCTGTTCTTTTCCGAGCTGGACAAGCTCAGCCGAAGTAGGATCTGCACGTGAAAGGCATCGATAAGCCGAAAACCAGGTTTTGAAACCAGTCTTTTTGCTTTTTAGTTTCTTTGGCGAAGCGCAAATGGCGGCCCTGAATCGTGTCGAAGAGGCATGCCTCTTCTTTGCATTAGATATTATATCCCACATTAGGGAAAACAGAATGAAAAAAGGAAGAAGAGCGCCCCAGACACTCCAAATAGTCGAAAGCAACGGTTTGTTGCGGTAGTGGTGAGACGATAAAATAGAATCCTTCGTCGATTCCCAATCCCAGATTTTATCGTCGCTTATTTCACGCGCAATCATTAGGTCAGCTTTCTTCACACGCAATGAACCTGTACTCCTGTACTCAACCACCAGTGACGCATACATCGATTTAAAGACGGAATCATATCGATGAGAAATTTTGAACACCTTCGACTGAGTCGGAAGTAATACAAACGCTTCTGCGCTGGCACCGTTATCATTCTTCAAACAGCCAACCAAATTAAACCCATTCAATTGGCATTTCTTGGATACTCCACTACCATATAGTCCCGAAACGTGAGAATCAGTCAGGTACACATTTATGATATCTACAGCCATACCGCCCAAATTACCAACCACGACTTCCTTGCTTGCATGCCAAGGCTCGTTCTCATTAATATCATTGAAAATCAGCGCTGTCTTACCATGTCTTTGAACAATATCTCCTCCTCTATTTTCTCGCTCAATGCTATCAAAGAATGACACCCTTCCAGACGATCCAGCTCCTTGAAATCTTAAAGCTTCAAAACCTGTCAAAGTATTTTCCAATATCAAATGACCTGAGTATACTCCTTTGGCATAAGGTCGGAAATAGAAAGGTCCGAGTTCCTTTGATGCGTAGGGTGGAAGGATAAACTCTCGCATAGTTCTTTCTTTCAGCGCAAACCAAGGCATCTTCGAGTTTGTCGCGTTCAGTGACATGCGGATAGGGGTACCATCTCTATTGTACATTCGTCCAGTAAGCTGCACTCCGGTACTCGCGGAAGCACCGATGGGACTGACTTGCCTGCGTTTATTATTGTAATTGTGTTGATTACCATTCTCGTCATGTCCGAAATGAAAACCACATCGCCTTCCAGAACATCCATGCGAGAATGCCGTCGTGGAATGAAGTGAAGGCGAGTGCATGCTTAACCCAGACCCAGACGCAGTTTGAACCGTCATATTATGCAGGGAGAGATGACATATTCCAATATTATTATCATCAGGAATATAATAAGCCCCTCCAGTCCACCAAGGGTCTTTCCTTAGCGCCTTGTGAATGTAAAAGGGTGAATTCCCTTCTTCGACGATTCTCACACGAACAGGATATCCGCTAGGGTTCGTTATTGGGACATACAGTTCGCTCACTTCGCCGATGTCAGTAACATTAAACTTGTTAATTTTGTTGGCAAGATAGGGGAACTCGAGATCACTTTCAAGAATCTTGGAAGATACTGTGGAGGTAATTGTTGGAGAAGATTGAGTATTATTCTCAATAAGCTCAAATCGTGCACGAATACTTCCTCGAATTTTGTTCATTCCCACCTTCGACAGCGCCCTCCACTCAGCAGCGGCTCCTTTGGCTCTATTCAAGTTGAATCTCACGCTAGAATCCAAAGGGTTAGATATTTCTTTTCCACTGTACTTTTCGTCCATGAATTGCACTGCACGTTTTAGCACATCGACCGCTCTTATCTTGGTAGTGACTGCATTGGTTTCATTGCTCCCGGGTCCAACTAAATCGGCATCGAATTCATCAGAAATTTCTCCACAAGTGCTAGCCTGGATGATGTTTTTCTTTTCTAGCCACTCAAGGGCGCAATGGTAGAAGGAGGGGTAGAATTCAGGGGAAGTCTGAGTGTCGCAAGAAAGACTAGCCCGGACCACAGCGGTATAGTTATCATCTGATGCAATTCTTTTTGGTAAGCCACTATCAAACTGAAACCACTTATTACAACTTTCGATGTCTTTCAATAAAATATCAGAGGAAAAAGTGTTGTGGATACTGACTTCGAGGCCGTCATTGCTTGGTCCCTTCTCATCATGCTTATCGAAAGTCGATCTCAAAATCGCAGGGACTGGTAGCAACTTGCTATCATTTGAAACATCATTTTCAGCAACACTGTTCATTTGCAAAGTACCAGACAAAGTCTTGTATGTTGCAACTATAGGTATTACTTGCCCAACACTTGTTCCTAACACAATGCCAGTGGTGAGGATCTCCGCAAATGCACGATTGTGTAAAGCAAGCTTTGATGGCGCCCTGATAGTGACCTCCAATCGTGCTACACCTCCAGGTGGGATAGTCCACGTGACGGCAGCATTTTCACTATTATTTCTAGCCATAAGAGGATACGCAGCACTATCATCCAATGTGACAAGCATAGGCCCGAATGTGAGATGTTGAGAATCCTTGGGAAATACTTCTTGTTGAAATCCAGGCGGATAAATGTCAAGTACACCATTTGCATTTGCATTTTGCAAAAATTTCTTTCGTCTTCTTGATATAGGTCGATGAAGGCGGACTGAAGCCGTATTATGAAATAGCTGCTGAAGCACAAGAGGCGCATCTGCCATCAACGAAATGTCATCTCGGTATGTGAAGCTTTGAAGATAATCGCGTGCAGGCCCGTTTACATCCATTAAATATTGTCGCAACCACTTGGTTGTAGAAAGCTCATCACTTTCGACATCATTTTTGGCCAGCTTTATGTAATCCTTTATATTCACTGCCACACGTGCAAGCCGCACTTCCATACCCTCAACAGCTGAGACTGTAGCTCTGATGTCAACGGGGACAGGATTTTTGTTCTTAATGAACATCGAATGAGTATCGATGGCGCCTGCACTGATAATACCAAATGAAAGAATGACAGGATGAATTGAATTATGATTCGCATTCTTGTCACTTGCCATAGCGGAATAATAATCGTTGATTTGCTCGATCCACCCTTCCTCTCCCGATGAGTACGAATCCACTTCGTGTACTTTTTTTGTTATAGTTGTGGAGACATTTCTCAAAGACGAACTCAAAATAGATCCTACTCGACCAGATGATTGGATTACATCAAGGCATTCAAAGCCAGTCAATTGTGATCCATCTTCCCCTTTAGCCTGGCACTCGGGAGGTGTGATGACATCTTCAGTCGTCGTTATAACCTCTCCTTTATAAATCCATAGGGGTAGATGAAACTGTCCTGCTTCCGGGGTATAAAGCACCAGAGAACATTTCATCGGATTTTTTATGGAAGCATGCTCGCCTAAACTATCATTCGAATACTTATACCTGATGGTAATATCACCCCATTTATTACCCGGAAAAGCCTTACTTAAGCTCGAGTGAACAGAACCATCATTCCCTTCAAATCCTACTACTTCGAAAAGGCTTGTGCACCGCTCGTGAGATAGTGCAGTAACCTTAGCTACTTTCTCATGACTAGTCCCTTGGATGTACATCCCGTTTAATGTTAAGGGAAATGAAAATTGATTCATCACCGAGATTTTCCTGTCAAAGGCATTAGCGCACTTTTTCGACTTGCGGCCCTCCATATAATCAAGCCTTTCTGTAGGAAAAAAACTTCGACTAATATCATATTGCACTTGCCCATGTATAGTTCGAGCAATCAATGGAAGTTCCACAACATATTTTTGAATCAATTCAGGATCATTCCTCATAGACTCTTTCCATTCTTCATGAGTCATGTTAGCAGGCCCAAATCGCAAGATAAGAGTGCCGTGGAATTCTTCCATCTCCTCACCAGGACTCATGAACCCGCTAAAGTCAACATTTGCGTTTCCAATATTGTCCATTGTTTGACCAGGAAGTATTGTTTCAGAATCATCGTAGTCTTTCACTAACTTGTTTAGATTACCAACAGCATTGTCCTTGAAAACTTGCAAATTTCCCTTCTTGTCCCCCAATGGGCGGTCGAAAGAGAATTTCTGATGCATGATTCGGATCGGAATTTCGTGCATGTTGGTGACGGAAACGTGATATGGTCGCGTGTCGCCAACACTAGTCACTAAACCAAAATCAATGAGCTGGCCTTTAGAATTTTGTGGCACTTCCACCACTGCATGTTGCCCACTCAAAATATTTTGTTGAACTCCCTCTGAAGCAAATATGGGTTTTGACTTTGATCCTACATCACAGTTGTAAAGTCCACCATCCGAAGGTGCAACAAAATTATGAATTTGACTATTGTCCGGCACAATATGAAAGATATCTGGGACCGCTTTTGAAGATGCTTCTTGGTCAGTTTGTATCTCATCATAAATATGTGTTTTATCACCCAAGACACTGCTCGGATCACCATCTGAGATGAACTCCAATGCGATTGAGAAGAACTTCTCTTCTGTTACGAAGTGCAAATATCCCAAAAATAGTTCATCCACACTCTCCTTCCCCAGCACATCCTTGTTCAATGCCACGGTTCCAATGTAGACTCGACTGGATCCAGGTGAAAGACTCAACGGGCCCGTCGTTTCTAAAGTCGACGGTCTGTTACAATGTAAAATCTCCATTGGATTGAACCCACAATTATTAAACCGATTGTAGCCTTCATCCGTGTTATCCTTCCTTCCCCTCTTATGCCAATATTTCATCGTGACAAAGGACGGTGCTGATGGATATACTTCTAAAATGTCCAAATAGGTTCCAAATGGATTGTCCACAAATAAATCATACTCATATGCAACTAATTCCTTCCAGGGAGCCTCTCGATATTCTGCTCTGTGCCGTCTCGCAAAGATAGAATCTGAATGTACAAATCCATCTCGTTCAAATATGATTGTATGCGGTAAGCGATAGTAGTTATTCTTTGCTGCTGAACTGTGGATTTCAGTTTTGTAGATGGCACGGTCGGAGGTAACCTCTAAATGAGTAATGACATCGTGTATTTGATGCCTTCCTATATCCACTGGATCAATATCTAGGATCGAAGCCAGATCCACCGCCGAGTCTTTGCTGATGGAAGCAAGACCAGTGTCGTATTCGTGGTCCCCACCACGGTTTGAGTGATGGTAGGATGGAATTTGAGGGAAGAATGAAAAGGGAAGAACGGCGGAGGCACCTGGTAGGATCTTTAGCGTGCGTTCACGAAAATATGTTCCTCGGACCTGTGGGGTTAAACCCTTGACTGAATCAATAGCGTCTACGCCTTGAATGACGATTTCCTCGGAAGGGTGCTGATGTTTTGTTAGTGATTATACATAGAGTAATGGTGGAAGTATACAGTCATAAAGTGCGATATGTGATATGTGTAAAGTAGCTATGAGAAAGGTATCTATCTAGTTTTTGCTTCAACACACGCAACGACATTTTAACTCACCGTGTTTTCGATCTTGATAGAACCAAACGTATGAAGACCAGAAGGAGCTCTCGCGAAGGCATCCTTGCTATGCATTGAAATCGAAAGGAAGTAATTATCGGCAGTTCTTTGGGGACTACTGTCAGTTCCTACCTGGAACGGCATACCGTTTGTGTCATTTGCAGCGACGGTCTTGATCTCGCTTGCAATGAACACAACCAAGATTGATACCAGGAAGGGCGCAAGCATTGCGAAATACGAAAGGATCGTTCGCAACCTCATTGCAAATAGGCCAAAGGTTTCAGGATGTCTTTGTTGTCGGCTGTATCTCTTGTTTGTACCTTGTTTGTACCTTGTTTGTACATACCATCTTTGAATCTGCTAGGTAGCTGTGATTGCCTCATTCAGGTACCTTTTTGTCAGCCCCACATTAGTTAGGCTATTTGACCTTTTGTAGGGATATTTTATTCTTGGATGGACGGACAGGAATATTTTCAGAGCTTGCCGGGATCAATCTTTTGATTTTGTTCCCATGATCCCATTTTGATCCCAACCGATGTTATTATGTTCCCTAATCCCCATTTCGATCCCAACCAATCCGATTCTGTTCCTAGATCCCAAGTTGGGATCTCTTCTTAGCATACTAGTATAGCCTGTTAGTTTAACGTCTATTTAAATACAACTTTCCCCACATTCCATTTTAAGCGATTTCTTCCACAAAATGTGTAAAAACGGTCTCATCAATGAGACCATTAGACAAACACCAACACCAGTAACCACTCTAGCTCGCAAGAGTCGCTTGCTCGCTTGCCTTGCTAGCTAGCTTGTTGCTTGCTCGCTTGCGATTGCAGTCTTCATCCAATAATCTCCCAACTCAACTAGGATGTGTTAATCGCTTCCTGGGATTGATTGATTGATTCCCACGAAATCGAGATTTTGATAAATTGCTCACCGCGGTGAAAGCTAGTGAACTCCTCCCAACCTATCTATCTTCAATCTTCAATCTAGATGGGTGTTGTGTAAATTCAAAATGGTAAATGGGGGTTGAGT
>Ga0209712_10003598_pt1 | contig 12514 bp, 9 predicted proteins | sample ArcOceMetagenome_FD_187443 | JGI IMG/M metagenome (GOLD analysis project Ga0209712, IMG submission 187443) | Marine eukaryotic phytoplankton communities from Arctic Ocean - Arctic Ocean - Greenland ARC118M Metagenome (SPAdes) (version 2) | ecosystem: Environmental > Aquatic > Marine > Oceanic...
CGCATCCTTCTCGTAAGGGTTGTCGATAAATGTCCATCGTCAAGAGTAAGGGTGAAAGATGAAATAACACCAGTTGCAGGAGGGAAGTGTAACTGAAGACGACGCTATGACATCGTTGGTTCCGAAGAAAAAGAAGAAGCAGTCGTGCTTGGCGTCTTCGGTGGTGAGATTGTAGGTGAGAACGTTGCGATCATGGAAGGAGAACTGCTCCTGAAAACACTTGGTGCAAAACAAACACGTATAATCTTCTCTCAGAAAACGAGGGACTATCTGGAACGCAAAGGGGGGCGGAGTTCGGATCTATGGTATCGACAGTGACACGGGTGTGGCAAACTTCCATCTGAATGTCAGTCGAGTAAAGCAGCAATCATGTTTAGAGTAGGATGAAGTGACTTCAAGACGCACAACGATTAGAAGTTGATCAGAACATCCCCTTTGTCGAATGCAATTGGATCCAGAGTCATATAGACATTATTGCATCTTTGTTCGCAATCTCGAAGTGCTTGTCCTTTAAAATTGTGCTCATATTCACATCGAAGCAAGCAACCAAGCGCGCCATGGATTCTCCCACTTGTGGAATCCTATAGAAAAAAAGACAAATGAAAGAAATGAATTACTATGTGCCAAGAACAAAAAGGATAGATTCTATCCATGCAAAATGCGAATTGCAAAACTCACCATACACCAATGCATGCCATCAAATGAAAAGATATTCCGTTGGCAGTATTTTGTACTATTGGGATCAGCAACAGGTGCTCCACAGGAAAAAGCAACAACTTCCTTATATTCAGGGTGGCAGCAGTTCAATCTTTTTTCAAGGGTGGCATTCAAATAATTCACCAACAACAATTCCTTCTCCCTGACCGAAATGGGTTCTTTGAGTACATTCAAGGCAGTTGCAGGAACCATATTTAAGCCGACAGCATTGTGAACAAATAGATTCATGGAAAAAATTGATAAATCCATGAGAATGACACTTTGCACCCCGGACCCATCTTCAGGAGGAATATAGGCGTTCACAAAATCTGCAATAGCCTTGTTCACATTGACAAACTCCTGATAAAGATTCTCAAAGTTACTTTGCATAGGAACTGTTTGCATAATGACAGTTTTTGCCCCAAAGACCCGATGGGAAGTAATCACAGCCTCCTGCAACGATACCGAATTGAACTTTTGTTCTTTCGGTCTTTCCAGCCAACCTGAAAAAACAAATACAAATGAAAGAAATGAATTACTATGGGCCAAGAACAAAATGGACAGATTCAATCCATGCAAAATGGCATTGCAAAACTCACCATAGGGAAATTGAAGAATGATAGCATCAAAATCACTGCTATGTGCATCGCCTTTTATGCGTTTGTTGCCACTCTTCAGTGTTTGAGTACCTATACTACGTGGTGTACGTGTAAGTGTACTATTGAACATTGCCTCTTTGAGCATATTGACATGTTCCTGCATCCAACCTCCACCCGGAACAGGAGCCAGTTGGAACTTGTTATTTTTCTGCTTATAATTGAACATTCCAGTGATTCTATATCCAGCAGCGGCACCTCCACCTCTCACCGGCATTGCAAGATGCACACCCTCATGCTTTCTCCATGCATACTTTACAACATGCCGATCCTGTATGTCCGCACCCATAGATTCCTGCAACGCTTGGCTCAGTTGCATCCCCACGGAATCACCTAGTACAAGGATTTTAAGAGAAGAGGTAATCTGCGTCTGAAAGTCCAAGACTCCTGGTGCTGTGAATGCGGATGAGACTGCTTTTCGTGGTCCAGTGTATTTATCAGCTTTGCAGGCATAGAAGGGATCAAAGGTGTTGCGTATTTGCATTCCTTTTATTAGCTTGTAAGATATAATGTTTGATTCCGATGGCGGTAGAGATGGCAGCGGTATATACTTGCTGTGGTAGGTTGGAGGAAGAACGAGTAGAAATGCCATGAGTCCAATGAGCAGAAATACTGATTGCAGACGGGATCTGTTCCTACTTCTTGTACAGTGCTGTTTGACATGTACGTGTTCTGGCCTCCGAGCAGTTGGCGATCTCTTTTGAGACATAGCATTGCTGATTCTTTGATTACGAGACGCTGCAGATCGATGCATCCTTTTGGTATTCTAATTACGAATGCAGATGTACTGGGGTAGTACCAAAGTATGATACTGCGATGTGTGCGTTAGACTGCATTCACCATTCACCGCTCATCACCACAACACACCACCACACACAATGGTATTTTCAGATTTTTTGGTATTTACAGATTTTAGATTTTAGTGTATTCTAAGGCCTTTATTTGAATACCATTATGGCTATTTGTTCGTAAACCATTCATAATAGGCTTATATGATTACTATTGCCCCGCCGATTAAAAGGGTCAAGAAAAAAGGAAAAAGACGACGACAACAACCTCACGCCTCACGCCTCTCTCCACATCCACCAAGACGAGTTGTTCCAAGAGGCGTCGCAGATCATCTGAATTCTATTTCTTCCAAACAATCTTCAAAATTCAAACTTATTTCCATCAATGAAGTACCCGAACGCCATGTCCCTCGTCAGTTTGCTTTGGTCCATCAGCAGCAGGTCCTCGTCAATCCCTCTAGTTTCCGCATTCACACCTTCCGCACTCACTATCCGTAGTACACGTACCTTATCCTCTACTTGTACTACCAAAACCATGACAAGCCTCAAATCCTCAGTGGAAGAAGTGGAGGAAGTAGACCCAGGCGAAGTAGACGGAACTGACTTCCGAGTACTAAAATACCCCCACCCTGCACTCCGAGCACCCAATGTTGAAATCACAGAGGAAGAACTTAAATCTGGAGAATTTAGCAAGATTGCAAAAGAAATGTTTCTCGTCATGTATGCCACAAAGGGAGTAGGACTTGCTGCACCACAAGTTGGCATTAATAAAAGGCTAATGGTGTTTAATCAATCTGGTGATAAGAAGAAATGGTTGGAAGAAGTTGTCATGGCCAACCCCAAGATTGTCGAATATTCAGATGCGGTGGATGTAGAAACGGAGGGATGTCTTAGTTTTCCAGGTATGGATGGTGATGTGATGAGATCTAAGTGGATCAAGGTTGAGGCGCAAAAACTAAATGGAAAGAAAATGAAGAAGAAGTTCATCGGTTGGGAAGCGAGAATTTTTCAGCATGAGTATGATCATTTGGATGGAATTGTGTACCCGGATAGATTGGAAGAGGAGGGAAAGGGTTTAGTGAAAGAAAGATTAGGTGAATTGGTGGAGGAATTCGGGGAAGGTGGTTCTTTGTAAGGTTGTGTTTAGTGGCATTGTAGGCTTGAATCGGTCTTGATTGGATTGTATACAGATAGCATGGTACGTGTACCGCAGTGCACGAACCAATAGTAGATATAATGCGTTTACGATACTGTAGATAGCTAGCTAGGATCTTGATAGATTTCTGAACTCACTTGTTCAGTGTATATACAATTTTGATTGGCTCGCATTCACGTGTTGTCTCGGGAATTGCAAAGAGGCACACATGCACCATAGATGGCCGAGAATTTTGTTCAAATTTAGTCAACATAACCGGTAAGAACACTGCAAGAACCTATGATACAACAGTTGGCGGCGATATGAAGATGATTAATCACACACTTCAATATTGAATATTCCATGCTCTATTTTATTTATCTAGATTATGAAGTATTATACTCGTGAGGATTCACTCCTCGTGCTTGTTTTCTGCGGTGGCTTTGTGATATTATGTTATAAAATCAAGCAGCAGGCGTCCCATTTTCATTTTGCTTCCCATAAAAAAATACTAAGCAACCGTTATCAATCAATGCAAAACCTTGAATCAAGCCGATATTGTCTAAACGTAATTTTCCCCAAGACTCTGACTCTATTTTCACATTTACCCTCAGTGCCATTCTTCTGCTTGTTTAAAGGACAAGACTTCTTGTGAGTTTTCCAGTGAGATTTTAGACATCCTCTTCAACAGTAAGCGACAGACCTACAACTATATTGATCAAGATTCTGGCCATCGGAAGCCCTAGACGCATGGCATTCTAGATTATCACAGGTCCTTACGAATGACTCCGTGACCTGGCTCTTGATTGTCTTTCGCACATGTTTCTTGTGACCCTTTCGATCCTTTGCAAATTGGTCTTTCTCTTCAAAAGACAACTTCTTAATTTTAGTGGAAGTTGATTTGCACTCTTGGAGCTTTTTACGATAGAGATCTCTGTCGGGTGATGTCGCCATCGCGTTCAAGGCGGCCAGTGCCGCAGCAGGTTTCTGAAGTGCAGGCTTCAAGTATTTAACGAAGCAATCTCTTTTAATTCCTGCCTCTGAAACTCCTTACCGTGACATAAATTGATCCTGGAAGCTTTTAATAGAGATCCGTAGATTACTCCCGAATGTTCGTCATCAGAAGTCATAGTCAATCCTTCCGTTCTCCTCTTACTGTCCTCATCGATAAGCAAATAGAGTTCGAACAGATCCATTGCAATGCTAATATTGTCCTTCCAAGAACTCTCTCTGTGGTGCAAGGTATGGATATACATCCACACAGCCGTGTCAAAGTCCCCAGCGTACTTGTATGCAACCCCGGCATTATCATAACAATCACAGAGGAGATTGATAGATTGGATCCTTGGTGCTCCACTCTTGATAACGGTCGTATACCACTTTGGTTAGTAAGAGAGTGATCTAAACTGTCCAACCGCTTGGTCAAATTGTCATCATATCCGAACCCGTCAGTCTGTGAAAGTTCAATGTCAAGAATGGAGAGCGGAGGAGAAAGAGGCGGCCATTGGATGAACAGATATATCTTGCACGGTCTAAATTCAAATGAATGACGAAAGGGAAAATGGAAATACACGAGACATCCGCACATCCGCACAATCACACAAACACCACCTTCAATCAATCCTTCCCGCATTCGATGAGTTGATTGCACAGTATGGTGATACGGTTCGGGAGTTAAGGATGTGAACAGAAAGTTGAACGAGGATTAAATACAAGACTCTTGGTTGTTGATACGCATGTCATGATCAAGGTCATGGCAGCTGATCCATTTCTCAACCGCTTGTCTCAACAGTGCGTGTATCTCAAATAATTCCTTGGCCTTGTGGCAGAGAGTGCTGACAATCTGAATATAAGATGCGCATCATTTGGATTGGAGAAGAGGACCAACTCTCATTATGTACGTGAAGAAAGGAATCAACCTCCTCGAGGTTTTTACGAAACACAATGAGATATGAGAAGGTGATCGATACTGTCCAGGGCATTGATGGCATTGAGTTTGCCAAGGATGAAAGTAAAAACTTCATCTACATCACCTCTTGTTCCTCCCTCAAACCTTGGTACTGACATACCTGCATCAGTCCATGCGAGATAGAAGGCGAAAGAGGAATGCATGCTCCAATTTACTTTTGATGATTTCCCTTCTGCGCGTCTGTTCATCAGGAAATCAGTCTCATTGGAAAGCTTTATAAAGGCATCAAACGGTTAATGGAAATTTGAGAATGCCTAAATACTGGAGTCTTCTATATTCGTTATCACGCACTTCTGAATGGTATTGTCCTCGTGAGGATCCAATCCTCATTATTCCTTGCTGCAGTTATTTTGCTCCGCGTGCTATTGTGCCAACTTGGAATTCAGCCGTTCCATTCCAATTCCCAAAATCAGTTTATATCCTGTGCAAGCCTCTGTCACGCCACAAACCTTCAAAAGGAATTTTCCCCAAGACTCTGACTCTATTTACCCTCTGTACCATTCTTCTGCTTGTTTAGAGGACAAGACTTCTTGTGGATTTTCCAGTGAGATTTTTGACATGCCCTTGAGCAGTAAGCAACAGACCTACAACCGCATTGGCCAAGATTCTGGCCATCGGGAGTCTGATACGCCTTGCATTCTGTATTGTCACATTCGATTACGAATACCCCCTTGCTATAACTCTTGATTGTCTTTCGCGCATGTTTCTTGTGATCATTCCGGTCTTTCTCTTCAAAAGACAACTTCTTAATTTTAGTGGAAGTTGATTTGCACTCTTGGAGCATTTTACGATAGAGATCTCTGTCGGGTGATGTCGCCATCGCGTTCAAGGCGGCCAGTGCCGCAGCAGGTTTCTGAAGTGCAGGCTTCAAGTATTCAACGCAGCAATGTCTTTCAATTCCTTCATTCAGCTCTTTGTCGGGATAATTGAACCCGCAAGCCTTCGATAGAGATCCGTAGATTACTCCCAACTCAAAAGTTCCTCCTGTTCTCGTCTTACTTTCCTTCTCAACATTCAAATAGAGTTCGAACAGAGCCTTGGAAAAAGTAAAGGTGCCTGCAACTAGTTTATCGTACACAGAACGAATAAACATCGACTCGGCCATGTCAAAGTCCCCAGCGTATTTGAATGCAACCCCGGCATAATTGTAACAAGCGTTGAGGAGATCGATAGATTGGATTCTTGGTTCCGTTTCAGCAAGCGCGTGATACATGTGAGCAGCATCCTTCATGCGTCCCATCGCTTCCAAACACTTTGCCACATCCATGATATTGTGATAAATAGTCTTGTCCGGTTGGCCCGTCATGATGGATACATCGGCCTTGATAATTGAAATATCCAATGCCCAATCGTATTGTTTCATGTTCACCCAGTAGGCGGGTAACATTCCACAAATGTTTTCGAAGAATCTGTACGATCCCCCGGTTGCGGTTACTACCCATGGACCGTGGTGACGTAGAAACAAATGGATAGACCTATTCATTATTTCTATTTTTTGTTTCTGAGTAGTACTCTTATTGAACAAAGTAGCGCAAGCATTGCCGCTCGTACTCTGACTCTGTGGCTGTATGTTTTGGGCATCATTTCCTATATCATAAATGCATACTGTAAGAAAGGGATTATTGTGAGCTGAATCCTTGTCTTCCAAAAAAAGAAAGAAGGCGGGACAAATAACGATGTCGAGCAGACACGCTCTTCCGGCGCATTTGCCCCGTGATGCATTGTGGAATAACTTCTTGGTGGCTTTGTGCGTGATCTGCTTGTGGGTTCGTGTATCGGGCATTGCGGCACATCTCAACCCTTCCATACCTGCGTAGTGATTATATTTAGTGCGTAAAAGAGAATCATCTGCGGCACCTCCATTGTAGAGATTGCCCAATGACAAAGGCGGATCGATTTCAGTCGAGGAAGGTAGCGCGTCGAAACGCAAGGAAATTTCTACCGCGTCTAATGTTGAACTAGCCATTTTTGATTTTTACTCGTAGTGCAGTAATTGATAAAGGATAGATTAGGTGTATGAAATTGAGATGAGCATGCACAGCGTGGTGATATTCTGTGCTTAGTGGTAGGTGTAGTAGTGCTGCTTGCTTCCCTACTCTAGTGGACTATTCGAGAAGAGATCATTGCTCATTGCCGCGTGTCATCCAAAAGTTGGAATTCGGTCGCAAAATAGCTTGAATTAGAAAGTCACAGAAAAGGCTGTTACAATGTTTAAAATAGTTGATACCACTTTCGAGAACAACAACAACTAAAATAACACTACGATACAAAACTTCTGCCAACTACTAGCTAGCTAGAAGCGAGCGACGACTGCTGACTGCTGACTGGTATTACGTTCTGTGTTCTGTATCACGAATTACGAGCTAGTACATATATGTTCTCAGTGGTCAAAATCCGAAACACTTTCACTCATGCATCAGACACGCTTTTGTAAACTATCGTCTCTGACTAAAAGTAGAAATGCAACAAGATGGTTCTCTTCGCGAAGGAATAGAAGTGCTGCAATGCAACAAAAACAAGAGGATCTATTTTCAATGTTAGACTCGCATCAAGTTGCACAAGAAATCAAGTCTCCAGACAGCAGATTGCATGAAACAAAGAGCAACGACGAATCAAAAGATGAAATCCAAGTACAAAGACTTCAAGAAGATCGAGTGCAACTATTCAAAGAGGCAGGTATGATGACCAAAGCACTTTATAGATCATGTCTCCGCAGTGTCAACCTCATTCGCGATGGGAACCAGCACGATTTTGCAGATTTTGAAGCAAGAGAAGAGGAGCAGAAAACAGATAGATTGCAGAAGAGTATTTCTGCCTCGTTCTCCTTTGAACCTCCGGTGGATAGGGATAACGAGTTGTCGTCTAGAGCATTGTATTATCTCGCATATACAAAGGAATCTTTTCATCAAGAAGTGGATTGCTTGGTGGCGGAACCTTGGAGAGAAGATAATTTGAAGAGGTTCCTTTATTTGATAAAGCAAGGCGAGAGGAAAAGAAAATGGGTTCTGGAAGATTATAAGTTTGATGATCCGCATACAAACAAATGGGAAGAAGTCAAACTAGAAGTATGGGAAGCAAAGGCTTGGAAGCTCATTCGTGAAACGTATGATTCCAATGGGTGGGTTTACCAAGATGACTTCGCCAACAACGATGAAGACTATCAAGATGAAGGGATTGATTGGGATGAAGACGATGATTCCGACGAAATAAAACAGTAATAACGCAATAGCAATACATAGTAAAGGATGACAACGAGGAAGAGATAAGGTGATAATAACGCGATAGCAACCCATGACGAAGCATGTGCGTGTAATGTCTTTAGATGTTATTATATAATCATTGAATACGTGCATACAGCCTACTCTGCAACTCTTTATTATTTTTAAGAAATGATACATTTACTTTCTACAAGATTTCCGCCAATGGAATTACCTTCTTCGCATCTATAATGTCTGGGATCAAATCTAGACTCGCAAATATAACACCAATGATATCCGCACGGGCAACTCATGTGATTGCAACCGAATGTACGGTGTGTCCTCATTGAGCATCCTGGACAACACCGTGCGTCCCCTGCCTCGGCCGCAGTCAAGAAATCGTCATCATCCGAAGCACGTTGTCCATATATTGAACACAATTGTCCTCTGTGAGTCACTCGTATTCCAGATTTCTTCGCAATTGTTGACCATGGGCGAGCACATAGACCACAAAATTCATGCCGGCATCCTGGACAAGTTACAAGCCTCCCATCCTCTGCAGAGACGGGGTGTCCCCACTTCTTCTTTTGTTGTAAATGTTTACTATCAAAGAGATCGATATCAATCGGGCTCATCCAATGAGCTGTCGTATATCCGTGCTTGTTCATCATTGTCTCCTCCTTTTCTGGTTTAACGGGTTTGAAAAAGAAGGAAGAGTATGAAAGCATAAGTTTCTTTCCGAACCCATTCGGTGCTTGATCGTGTTTCTTTTGATTGTTATGCGATCTTTCGTTATCTAGCTTCTTTTTGCGATATTGTTCATTGACGAGCCATAGGCATTCGCAATTGGGTCGTGGACAGTATAGCACATGCGTGTAGAAATGGTTCGCATCCAGTTCATTGCAATCTGGAGATGGAGCGCTATCAGTGGATTTACCGCCAGCATTTCTCAGGGTTGGTGTTGGAGCAGACGATGATAGGGCCACAGATAGACTCCACCGTTCATACAATTGTAGATCCTGTCGTTCGCCAGCAGACTGTGCAAACTTCCAAAACACCGTCGCCTTATCCAGAATGGAAGAATTAAGAAACCCACCAGCACAGCTCACAAAATGATATAGTAATCTTCCAATCATGAATCGTCCAATGTGTAAATGCTTGATACGAAAACAATCTCGAGCTGTACTATCCAGTATGCAAGACCCGCAACCAAATGGGCAAAGTAGATCCTTGCGTCCATCGCCTGTTACTCCTTCTTCAAGTATGGATTTGATGTGAGAATACAGGCAGTCTTGACATATGACGGCGTTGCAGCATGTTTGTATTTTCCCTGGGTTTTTGGAGGTAAAATCCTCCATGCAAATTGGGCAGTTGTTCATGGCTAGTAGTGTGCTTACAAGTATGTATTCTTGTGAAAGGCTTTGGAATTACTCGCGTATCGATATGTTTGCTGTTTGCTACTTTCAGTCCAGGCAAGTCTCATAATAGTCGTGGTTTGGTTGTTGTTGTTGGTTGTTGTGTCGCTCTTTCCTTTCCCTCCTTGCCGTTTTGATTTGCCTAAAACGCAAAAGAGGTTATTTTAAATACAGGCCTTTTGCTCATTATTCAATCGAATGTCAATCGAACATCGAACATCAAACCTCACAAAACAAGAAGAAACCAAGAAACACAAGAATGCAATGAAGACACCATCGTCACTCACACCAATCACTGATACAAATGACTTCCACGATCCATCTTCTTCTCAATCGATAAATCTCACAATCGTTTCAGTCGAAGAATCAGAATCAATCGTCTCTTCACTTCAACCCTTTCCAATCGATGAAATCGGATGTTCCCCTTTCTTACGAATGTACGCTTACGATCTAGAGCGTCTATCCCTCCAAGCTCACATTTGCGCCAAACGGCAGGATGGTGATGAATACGTCGTAGATGCCATTCTTTCGTACAAAAAGTTAGAGACTTTGATTCGGACTCTTTTAGCCGTTGAAGCTTGGCGTACTCTCGTTCTTGATTCGCCTCCTCCTTCGAACAACGAGGACAAGAACAACCACCACAAGGAAGCAGCGACGAATGGAAATGACAGCAAAGATGACCTCCACGATTTCACACTGGCGGAAAAAATAGCAGAGAATCAGTCATCGTTGCGGTGTGCCTTTATATTGCATGTTGAAACGACACTGTGTAGTCTCATCAATCTCGTTCTGTACCGGAAAGAAAATGCCGAGGAGTTGGACTCTGATTCTGCCGTGGCTTTAGTGGACTACTGTGCTAGGCAAATGGTGAGTTAGTTACCCGCATGAATTCACATCAATGCAGTGAAATCTCTATTGCGTATATTGCTCTCTTTGATTTTCACCATTTTAAAAATTCACTCTTTTTGCTTCTCCAAAATAGTCATCGCTCGCGGCTCCCCTTGCAAATAATCCCATGGTTCATAAACAAAAATATCCAGGTACAGTCCAAGAAACAGCGGCACGTATCCAAGGCAGATCCACGCTGGAAGAAATCCGTGATAATCGTCTCGGTGCCGAATTCAAAACAGCCGTCGTTGCAACTTCTCTCGCAAGGCACCTCTGCGAACACATTAGCTGTCTTCCTATCGGTGCACAGACACGTATCCTTGATACCCACGACTATCTGCAAATGATGATTCCACTCATCGACGAACCACCTTGGACTCGTAGGGGAATGGGCTCGAATGGAAATAAGGATTCGGTACATGTATGGGAAAAATTGTTGCATGACCATGAATGGAAACAAGTTGCACCGAGCGATCTTTTGCAAATCACCCAATGCGAGGCACAGTGCTGGATTGCAGTGTTTCATCTAACCTGCAGCAACGTATGTAGGGAGAGATACGCTCTGAATGTATTCCGCAAAGAGCAATTACTTCGTTTGAGAAAATATCTCAATGAAATCATGCTGGACCAGCTACCGATTCTGAAGGATGTGATGAGATACATGGACGAACTTGCTTTGTTGAACGTACCCGAGACGAGTACGGGTCAGGGTGCTGCTCTATTGATGCAACAAATTGATAGATTGCGTGAAGACGTTTTGAACTGTCAAAATTGGCAAGAGCTTGTTGATTTACAATGCAGGTCATTTTTTACGGCTTCGGATGCTCAGGACGAAGACCTACGGCTCATTGCTAGTGTTTACGACGAAGAGAATGTGGGGTGCATGTTGGACAACAAGACCAATTTCTTTGAGACGCAGCCACTCGTATTGCCAGTAACAAGTGTTGGCATTGGATGTAATCAAGGCAGTGTAATGGTGAATGTTTACAATCTTACTCCGACGGACAAGTTTACAGTACTTCAAACAGAGAATAATGCGTTCCGTAGAACGAAAATGAAAGTGCATTGTACCACCGATGAGGCATTTATTTTTGGCAAGGATTTGGTCTTGGAGGCAACGATCTCTGTACATCAAAGTCCAAATTTCAAAATGTTGTCGTTGGAAACGTCTCTTTCTCGAGATAAAGACAGCGCAATCCAATGGATTCAGTTGGGCAGAACAGGAGACGGGTTTGCACTTCAATTAGGGCTCAAGTTGTCAGCAGAGCAGGGCGATCCATCTGCACCAAGCTTTGAATTGCGACAGGCTTATATTTCTCAGCCGGTGTGAGTAGGTTCTAAAGTAAAAGAAGAGGAGTGCTTGAAAATAAAATTCTTTCTCTTTGTGTGTCAGATATGAAAATGTTCTAACATGAGGTTATGATCTTTTACCTCCTTCGCTTCCTCTTTCTTTCCTTTAAAATCCTTTTGAAGCGACCAAGATGATCGAAGAATACCACCAACCACCACCAGTGGTTCACTCCTCTACGAGTACATAGACACCTTCTATAACAAATTTTAGATTCTATACAAGAGTTGGACGAAGTTAGGTAGCTTCTTTTCTTCTAGCCTTTACTCTCATCCGATTTTTTCAGTCTAGCCTTTACTCTCATCCGATTTTTTCAGTCACTTGACACGTTCTGGTTACTTCATATTATTTTTGTATGCGTTTCATGTTGAAAATATGGCTAAACCATTTTGAATTTCCCAATGACGGATTGATTTCGTCTC
>Ga0209712_10003599_pt1 | contig 12512 bp, 4 predicted proteins | sample ArcOceMetagenome_FD_187443 | JGI IMG/M metagenome (GOLD analysis project Ga0209712, IMG submission 187443) | Marine eukaryotic phytoplankton communities from Arctic Ocean - Arctic Ocean - Greenland ARC118M Metagenome (SPAdes) (version 2) | ecosystem: Environmental > Aquatic > Marine > Oceanic...
CTGCTGCTTTCATGGGTAACAACTCCGCAAACAGAGGCCGCATGGTAGACCAGCAACTTGATCTTGAATCTGCTCGTACGAGTATGATGCGTGAGGGCCATTTGAGACAAAACTACCCTGGTGCCCTTCCGCATTCTACTTCGCAGGAATTCCCTTCATCCTCTGCTAATACACTTTTCCAGCAGTTGCAAATGCAACAACAGCGGCAGCAACAGCAAGAGTTATACCAACGCCCGCAAATGTTCCAGAACTTTCAAAATCTCATGAATAACCCTCTCCCCGGGAATTATTGGCCTACAGCGACAGACAGTCGCTTAATGCAAAACTTGAATTATCAATCCCAATTCCCTTATCACTCTACCGGTGCTAGTGCGAATGGCAGCTTTGGACAACCGCTGAATCGAATGAATTATCCTACCGGTATGCAATCATCTGCACCTAACCATATGCAACATCAGGGTGCAACTCCTTTTCAGTACGACCAGATTATTCAAAAAGATGCCATCAACAAGCATGACGTTTTATGCGGCAGGGGAGGTGTATCAAACACCCATGCGGGAAATGTATCCTACCGCGAAATGGTCAACCGATACAAGTCCAAATACCGGGCTGCAACGAAAAAGCAGAAACCGCTCATTGCGAAAGAAATCGTTGAGAACATTCGCAATCTAGAACCACCAGGGAGATTTTTGAAAAAAGTCAAAGACCATGTAGGCTACGAAATTATTGGTGATGGGGAAGCCGTGCAGAAGGCATGTCAATCTTTGAGGGAAGGAGCTGCGAAAAAGAATCAGTACGATTTCAAATCTAGTGGGAATGGGGACGAAAATATAGATTCAGACTCGTCTGCTAAAAACCTTGAAGCTCCTACAGGTACACAGACATTCGAGACTCGTTTCAAGCAGCTTGAAGAATTCAAAGCAAACTTCGGTCATCTGCGCATCACGCCACTGTTGAATGGACAACTTTGTGCATATTGTCAAAAAATGAGGCAGTCCCGTCGTAATGAAACCATTTCAAGTGAGATGATCGAGAAACTTGACGCTTTGGGTTTTGATTGGGAGTTTCAGCCGCTAGATGATGATTCTAAATTATCTTCTCAGCCAGAGCCAGTTGCCGGAGACAAGAGAAAGCTTCAAGACTGCGGCCCAACAAAGGATGAAAATGAACCAAGCGAGGAGCCCGATGCGAATAAAATTGGTACAATCAAAGGAGTGGATGAACCAAGCGAGGAGCCCGATGCGAAGAAAATTGGTACAATCAAAGGAGTGGATGAACCAAACGAGGAGCCCGACGCGAAGAAAATTGGTACAATCAAAGGAGTGGATGAACCAAACGAGGATCCCGACGCGAAGAAAATTGGTACAATCAAAGGAGAGGATGAACCAAGCGATGAGCCTGAGGCGAAGAAAAATGGTACAATCAAAGGAGTGGATGAACCAAGCGAGGAGCCTGAGGCGAAGAAAAATGGTACAATCAAAGGAGTGGATGAACCAAGCGAGGATCCCGAGGCGAAGAAAAATGGTACAATCAAAGGAGTGGATGAACCAAGCGAGGATCCCGAGGCGAAGAAAAATGGTACAATCAAAGGAGTGGATGAACCAAGCGATGAGCCCGAGGCGAAGACAAATGGTACAACCGAGGCAAAATTGTCCAATGAAACTTCTTCCGTGAATTCGAATAAGGAACAGACAATGGATACCGTTGTAGAATTATAAATGAAGAGGAATGGAAGAATCAGAAGGGGGACGATTACATTTTAGGAATACAAAAGCATCAAACGCTTAACTGATGTACATACAGAAGGGAGACGAGGGCAATCATAACCGCAAATAAGCCTTTAATTATCATTATTCATTATTCATTCGCTAGTAAAAAATGACACGTATAATACACTAGTTTTAGTGCGAAAGACAAAAGACATGCATACTTTTTAACACCATATTTCTACTAGCTTTACACGCGTAGAATTCTCCTGTTATGTGTTGTGTTGCGTTTGCGCAGGATGAATGTCTTTTTGTCATTTTTGTAATTGAATTTCTACGCGCTAGTAGAAATATGGTGTATTATAAAGTTGAAAGTGTATGCATGTTTTTTTTGTTTTTTGTTTTGTCTTTTGTCTTTCGCACTAAAACGTGTACCTAAATTGCGAAATCAGTCCTCGACCAAAACTGGTAACTTCAAGGACCGGAAAAGGAATGAATCGGCGAAGGGATCAGAGAAGGCATAAAGCGGTTTAGAAATACACTTTGAGAAAAACGCTTGTGCGGAGTTAAACAATCTTTTCTCACTTGATGTGGTTTCTGTTCCCACCACAGATGCAGCACTTTGGAATTCATCTGCTGGATGAAGCGAGATCTCCAAAGAATCAACTACGTGTACACGTACAGAAACATCTTTACACACGAATTCATGGAGTGTGGTACGACGTTGCGAACTTTGACCATCCAGGCGGTCCAATCGCTTTGAATTTGGCAAGGTAGAAGCAAAAGTGCAAGATCTGTGTACAATTGATCCTCGTGACACTGGAGGCCATTACAAATGGGATAACTTTCATACCGACCCATTTGTCAAGGATATCAAGAATCTACTGATGACTCATTTTGGTGACATTGCGAAGAGTCGTAATTGTACCCTTTATCAAGCAACAAAGGCAAATAAAGACAGATGGTCTCTCCTTGATATTCTTGCTTTAGCTGTCATCACTACCTTGCCATATTATATCGGAGGTCAGTGGTGGGCTCTCTTCGTTCACCTCTAATGGTATGGGTATTAGTTGTTAATTATTGGCATGATAGCATGCATTTCAGCCTTAGCAGTGATTGGCGCATCAATGCCTCGCTACCATACTTGTTTCCCATTTTCTCAAGCCCTTGGTTGTGGTATCACGAACATGGTATAGGTCACCATGCTTACACCAATGTTGGTATGAAGGATCCAGATATTGCCCACGCTCCCCAACTGAAGCGAGAGCATGAAAGCGTTGCTTGGAAGAAAATCCATGAGCACCAAGGCACTTTTTTCGATTTGTACTCATTTGGAGTATCGCAGTTAATGGTTTGAGCTTGTTTAGTGATTTGAAGACAAATTAGAAACTTTCGTACAACAACGTTGTCGGGTACAACAGACTCTCCCGCTCCAGACTAATCTTGCATGGAATCGGAAGGATGGTATACTTGTACATGATGTTCATGTGGACACTGTTTTTGTTTCCGCTCAGAAAATCTACAGCGTGGATAGTTATCCCGAATGTCTTGCTCAGTTGCTGTTTCATGGTCAACACTCAAATCAATCATTTGACTGAAGAATGTTCGAATGCATCAGATACTAACTTCCTCAAGCATCAAGTGATTACAGCACAGAATTTTGGTTGCGACTCTTTGTTCTGCATGCGTTTCAGTGGCGGGCTGAACTTTCAGATCGAGCACCATCTTTTCCCTTTTGTAAACCATTGTGACCTTCCTTTTCTAGGTGAGTAGCTTTGCTCCTCAGGGCATTTGAAATTGTTCACATGTTGACCTTCTGTCTACTAACTCTTGTATTCATAGCACCAGCAGTCAAAGCTCTGTGTAAGAAACATGGCATACCATACAATCAAGCTATGGGCTATAGAGATGCTTTCGAGAAGCATCTACGACACACGTTGGAAATGGCAAAACCACCACCATCCATCCCAAACAAAAATGATTAAAGCTTTATTCATTTTACAGATTGAAGAGCTTGTGCTCTAGGATAGTGCATGTACGCATTTTCAGCAATTTTTGAAATTGGGATCTGAGAATAAGAAGCGAAAGCGGGGCTGAACTTGGATCCTTGGCATTTATTTGTCTTATTAATACGAACGAATTATGCAATATCCTCTGACCCGTGTTTTCTTGCTTCGCTTATTTGATAATCCTTGGTCATTTCTTAATTTTACAAAAACACATTACGCTACTAATACACTTAATAATAACAAATGGTGTGAAATGTGTCTGTTCAAATTGGCCAACACGTGAACTCTCATTTCAATCATTGATTCTCGTATCTCTTTATGATTTCAGCAAAATGCCTGTTGATCATATCTTCCCTTGTCTCTTCAGGTCGCTTCAGATTCTCAAACAAAGCATCATCCCACGCGTCATAGGCCTCTTGATCCTCATATAAAGCTTTCCTGTTCTGAGGTGGGGATATCGGAGGGATAGTTTCCGATGATTCCTTTACGGAATCAGGTTCGTTGCGTGTAAACGCGGACGATTCGTCTTCCTGATTGTCATCAATTTTGCGCACAATGCTATCGATAAAATCACGCCGTTTAGGTTTTGGTACTTGTGCATCCGGCATTCTTTCCTCGGGCACACTCGTCGAACGTCTTGGACTCCTTCTCCTCCTTGTCGCCATTTTGAATTCATTCTGTTTGTTCCTTTTGATTTCTTCTTTTCGAGCAATTCTCATTCTCTCAACAATTGGCAGTACATCTTTGAGAAATTTGGATAATTCAGATGGTGTTTCTCGCAAGACTCTCGCCACGTCCTCAATTGTCAATGTATCTGCATTATCTTCCTCATCTGAGTCAATTCCCGACCTTGATACTCTGGCTCGTTTCCTTCCATTTCGAATAGCCGTATCTGGCTGACTTCGAGCAACATCAATATCCCTCAATCCGATGCGGCCCTGTTCCATTTCTTTCGAAGCAATAAAGAAACAGCTAGCCTCGTACATTCCAAGATTATCCCCAAAATCCTTTCTGGCGTGTATTTTCCTATTGTAGGCTTTTGACTCAGCGTCGGAGAGCTTAAACTTTACCAATGCAAAAAAGAGCTCTTTGGACTTCTTCTCGCAGGCATCCGGATCGTGTGATTTAGATTGTAACTTCATGGCCAATTCGTGCAAATGAAATGGTTCGACAGGCTTTATTCTCTGCAGGTTGGCCGCATCACTTACTTTATTGGATTGGAGAGATGATTGAGCCGACAATGAGGATATCCCAGTAGTCCTGGTTCGTTTCGACAAGGCTCGTTTCGCTTTTGCAGCTTCCATCTGCTTCTTTAGATGGGCGCTAGGTTTTCCCTTGGAAGCTTTTGACGCCTTTGGTTTCGCTGTATTTTTTATGCCCAGCATCTTTTTAATTTTGGCACTTGTTTTGCTAGTTTCGTTATATTTTCTCGAAGCGCTTCCATTCTTTCCTTCGAGATGACTTCGTACCACATGAGCTAAATTTTCAATTTCTTTCTTTTGACATCCGACTTCTTTCCCCAATATCTCCAGGGGCACATCTACGCGGAATTCAGATCCCCCATCTTTCTGTATGATCCCTTTCCGCAAGACGAATTCGAGCACTATGACACTCCGAGCTGCCAAGGAATCCCCCGCACACAGAGGCTGGTTGGGAGGATATTTACTGTTGAGGATTCGAAGTTTTTCTTGAGCTTTTTTTGTAATACCGACATGAAATGCTTCTTCTGGGAATTCGATGATACGTCTCTTTGTCATTGCGTCCAGTATTCGTGAAATGTTGTCCGCCTGGGTCCTTCGCGTACGCATGTTTGACAAAGAGATTTGTACTCGTAATTCTTGATGATCGTGCAGTTTTTGCAACTATGTATTTTAATATCCACCTGAGTGTGCTTTTGATAGCTTTGGTGATTTTCAATTTGGGCTTTTGGTCCTTCTTGTCGCTTCTTGTCGCTCGTCCTCCCCCCCGTGTGTTTTTTTACAGCTGTTTTCTGTTTTTAGTTTTATTTTGTTGTGTTCCATCTCCCAGGTGTTCAACACGGTTATTATAATACAATGTTAGAAGTGTGGCTGAATGATAATGATGGATCAATAGAAGACAAAGTGGCAAAACCAGCAATGAAGAAGAAAAGTAATAAATAAGCCAATGGAATAAAAATAATCTATCTTGATGCTAATATGTTTTGAAACGCCATTTAAAACCAGCTTTCTCAAGACGCTGGATGTTTGCTTTGGATAGTTTAATTTTCGGTATTCCTCCCTTTTTGATAGCTTTGTCGGACCGTCTGAGGTCGCTGCACCACCTTCCCAGAGAATAGTGTTTATTGTTTCTTGACCGTGTTTGAGGCGCATTATAGTGCCCATACTCTGCTTTAAACGCCAAAGATCATGGAAGCGCTCATCAAAAGTCTTCCGAACATTCCATTCAAATCCTGCATTCTCAAGGCGCTTCATGTCAGCTTTGGACAGTCTATGTTTCGGTATTCCTCCCTTTTTTTGTAAGATTTCCTCATGGTATTGCACCAGAACCCCAGAGAATACTGCTTCTTGTTTCTTGAGTTTGTTGTAGGCACATTGCAGTGCCCAGCATACTCTGATTTGAACGCCATAAGGTCCTCCAAGCGCTCATCAAAAGTCTTATAGAGGCTCCACTGAAATCCTGCATTCTCAAGACGCTTTATGTCAGCTTTGGATAGTCTATGTTTCGGTATTCCTCTCTCTTTGATAGCTTTGTAAGACGGCCTCGTATTATTGCACCATATTCCCAGAGAATAGTGCTTATTGTTTCTTGATTTTGTTTTAGGCACATTGCAGTGTCCAAACTCTTCTTTGAACGCCATAAGGTCCTTCAAGTGTTCATCAAATGTTTGTGAACCTTTTCTTGCTTTGTGAACCTTTCTAGCGGCTGCTACAGCCGACACTCCTTCAGAAGAACCTAGATTCGCATCTTCATTGCTCCCATGTACCATGATCTAATCGGTTGTTGCACTGCTGTTTTCAAGAGGAGGTCGAGAAGCAGTCAATGTAGTATTCCTTATTACGACGCCTGGAGGAAGCTTGAGGGGATGGTGTCCATGATTCCTCTTCTGCTTGAACATAACGGAGGGGACGAGCAACCTTGACCCCGCAGCATACACTGTTTTGCCCGCGTGAGGCTTGTTAATTAATGGATACAATAGTTGAAGTTGAGGTATGTGTGCAAAAGCAAGAAGATAATGATGCAGATTTTTTGTACCGGTAGCTACGAATACGTATGCTCACGAAATTTCTTGAGGGATGCAAGGACGGAGGATAATGTGAACAGCATGATAAGGAGATGATGTACCGTATGTATTGTTTGTGTTTTGTGTTTTGGATGATTGTTGGAACTGTCAATTTTTTATTTTTTTATTAACCGCGGGGCGGGTACCTCGCTCGCTCGTTTGCCGGTGCGGGTGGTACACCCCCGCGTTACGTGTTGATGTTTGAAGATGTGAGGGCTATAGTAACTTCTCATAAAAATGTAGTGCGACTTCATGTTTGCCGTTTATTTGGGAGGGCAGTCGTTTAGCTGTTCTGTGCCATTTGAAATCACAGCAACTTGATTTACTCACCAACTACTCGAAAGAAGCCACCCCGAACAAATCAATTTGGTCTGACTATTCATCGTTTTCTTATCAATCAATCAACCCGTCACGTCATTCAAAGCAGTACACGTACTGTATTTTAATTTCATCCGAGAAACTTGAATCTGATCGACGAGCCAAAAAGAGAGTCAAATTACAATTACAAAAATTTCAATATTCATTCAAAACAAGCGAAAGCAAGAATGGTATCTTCGTCTTCGCAAGTGAGGGTTGGAGTCCGCGTCAGACCACTCACATGCAATGAACAATCAGACGGAGGCAAACAAATCGTATCCGTAAGACCACACAATAACACTGTAGAATTACTCAATCGGAAATTCACATTCGATGGCGTCTACGATGAATCAGTATCGCAGAGCCATCTCTACAGCTGCGTCGGAGCCGATGGGATGATGGAGGCCTTTCTTGAGGGTTATAATGCTACCATTATGGCATATGGACAGACTGGGAGTGGGAAAACGTACACAATGGGGAGTGAAGCCGATTACATGAGTGAGGGTGCAGATGCGCAAAGAGAGGGGCTGATTCCTAGGTTTATGAATGATGTGTTTGAATCGCTTCAGAGGCGCAAGATCAATGATCAAGAGTTTATCGATAAGAGTAATAGTAGTGGCGGTGGCGGTGGTAGTGGCGGTGGCGGTGGCAGTGGCGGTGATTCAAAAGACCAAGCTCAAAAATCAGAGCCGAACAGGAGTCAGTTGATTGGCTATCAAATTTCAGCGTCCTTTCTCGAAGTCTACGGAGAAGATATCCACGATCTGCTCGGCGACGATAGTAGACAAGTCTTACCTCTCCGAGAGAACGGCGAGGGTGGTATCGTTGTTGTGGGGTTAAAGGAGAAAAAAATTGATAGTGCCCAAGATGCCCTGCAAATACTTCATGATGGGACTCTGAATAGAACAACGGCCGCGACGCTCATGAACAAAAAGTCCAGCCGATCACATGCCGTCTTCACCATTATTTTGAAACAAACCACCCGAGAGTTTAAAGATAATGACGATCAAGAGAATGGAAATACATTGGATGTTGTCACGGTTTCTCGTTTTACGTTTGTGGACCTTGCAGGGAGCGAGAGGATGAAAAAGACTGGTGCGGAGGGAGAACGAGCAAAAGAGGGGATTAAAATTAATGAGGGGCTGCTTGCGCTTGGGAATGTTATCAATGCCCTTGCTGATGAAGATAGGTTGACGAAAGGAGAGAAGGTGCATGTGCCGTATCGTCAGTCGAAATTGACAAGGCTGTTGCAGGATGCTTTGGGAGGTAATTCGCAAACTCTTTTTCTTGCGTGCGTATCACCGTCAGATACCAATGCAAGTGAGACAACCTCGACACTCAGGTATGCAAATAGGGCAAGAGATATCAAAAACACGCCGACAAAGAATATCGATGCTACAGTGGCGGAATTGCAACGGCTTTATGCTTTGAATAATGTTCTAGAGAAAGAGTTGGTCCGGGTGAGATTTGGAGATGAAGGGGGGTCAGTGAAGCATACTGTGGACGGCGAGAGCATTGGAGAAGCCTGCGATGAACTCATTAAAAGTGAAATGGTCCAAGAATATTTCAAAAAGATTCATGAGAAAGCTGCTGAGAGCAAGGCTGTTGCTCGTCCTCCCCCAGTTCTATCTAGTCAAGATGCTCCATCAATCAGAACAATTGCTTCAACTCTTTCAGTTTCAACCGCGGGACAGACATCTTTACCATCTACTACTGCTGCAATGAATAATAACAAAAAAAGCAGACAAAGTGTTATTCAAAGCATCGATCAATCAATACTTGGTGTGAATCCAGATGAAGATATAGCGCTACTTGATAAAATACTTGAGCTCCAGAACATCGATCAAGAATTTGATAAGGAAGCCAAGGAAGGTCAAAAGCAGCTACATGAAGTAGAAGGAGAGCTCGAAGCTCAAGAGCAACTTCTCCTGCAACTGAAAAATAACATGAAAGGGTATCATCAGTTGAAAGATCGGTTTGAAGCCATGATGATGGAGGTTCAAAGCTTGGAGACTGAGAAGACATCGCTCGCTAAAGATTTGGAATCTGCACAGGTTGATCCGTCAAAAGGATGCTCGAAGGCGATCAAGAAGCGACTAAATGATATTGAGGCGAAGTTGGCCCGTGCCCGAAATGAAACTAGAAAGAATCAGCTAATGTATCGAAAAGTAGAGCAAGAAGCACAAAAGGCCAAAGTTCTCCAACAAAAGATTGAGACAATGAAGCATGGCAAGGTAGCTCTCATCCGAAAACAAAGGGATGCAGCCATGAAGCATAGAGAGTCTATAGATCTCAAGAGCCGGGAGATTCAGGTTTTGAAGAAGAAGGAAAGGCAGACTGGGCACAAAATGACAAAGCTCGAGGCAGAGGTTCAGAAACATAAAGCGAATCTTCAAAAGAGAAAGAATTTCTGTGACAAGCTCCAAGATAAACTCAAGAAGACCGAATCTCATCTGATGCAAGTGTTAGCTTTGAGAAAGCGAAACAATATGGGTCTAGGAAAGAAATCTACAAGGGTCGTTGACAAGAATGCTATTGCGTGTATTGATTCAAACGACGCTAAGAAAGGGTTTGCGCCGCAGTCAAAAGAGCTTAATTCGTTGCAATTCCTATTAGAGAAGCTCATCGTGGACAGAGTCGGCATCATTACATTAAAGTCAAGCTACGAGTTGAAGGTTGCGGAGTACAGTGATTTAATGCGATGCATGATGGCAGAAATGAAGTTATTGAAGGATGCTAAAGAGGAACTGAGCTCTTGCAATGACAAAGATTGTGGGTCTGATATTGAGCAGGCGATAAGGGACTCGAATCAAACAGTGGAGGACTTAGAATTGAGGCTCGAGGTCGTCGAAAATGATCTGGAACATATTCGCACGAAGTTACCAAACATTGACGAAGATGATGATGCCGAGGAGGACCCTTCTTTGACATTTGAAACCGACGCTATGAAAATGGTTGCTAACCTCAACGGACCTGTAGTGAAATCCTTACTATGGGAGATTTTGGATGTCGCGACGAAATCAGAAGCCGCTAAAGCCGAAGCCGAGGGGAAATTGAAGCGAAAGGAAGCAGCCCTATCCAGCTTTGAAAGTGAGATTCAGTGCCTGAACCAGCAAATTGTACACTTGACCAATGATATTGGCAAGAGAAGAAGTGAAGGTGCGAATTCAAATGACGACAATCATGACTTTTTGTCTGAGATCATTGGACTGAAGGGGCAACTTTTTTCCTTCGAAAAAGACAAAACTGTTCTGTCCAAAACTATTGAGAACAATGAAATTCGCCTCAGAGAAAGGGACGTTCTCCTGAGCACATTATCTGAGAATCTTACTGTGATGGACGTAACGATAAAAAATGCAGGAATTGAAACCGATCAGAAAGTTCTAGAAACCATGCACAAACTTCAAGCAATCTGGAAGCTGATTGGTTTCCCTTCGGACGAGCGTGAGAGTGTTCGGTCAAAAATAGAGTCCTGCTTGGAACTTAGTTGCGCTGATGCATTGGAAGAAGCTGCAAGATTGCAAAACCAATACGAGGGCGAGATTTTGCAGATTCGAGCAGATATCAAACAAATCTACCAAGCACTAGGTATGGAGAATGCCTTCAGTAGAATTGAAGAATCTTGGCAAAACAAAACAAGTACATTACAGCTAATCGGTGTCCTAAGAAAGTCTAGAGCTGAAATTGATCCAGTGTTTCACAATGCTATGAATCGAAAGACAAGAATTATTACAGACGTTGAGTCCGCCTTGAGTGCAATGAAGATGTCAAGGTCTGAAGTCTGTCAAGACTTAGCCAAATTGATGAAGAAACATCCTGCAAAGAACAGAAAGCAAACATCTCATCTCGTATCAAATTCTCCAAATAAAACAAAGGAGTTATCGAAAGAAAGAAGAGCGACACAATTTAAGCATGTGACCGAACTAGTGCGGGCATTGGAAACTGAACAAGGAAGCCACGAAGACGATTGTCAAATGTCTTCATTGAAAGAGGTGGACTTTGACGGAGATGTAAATGAGCCCAATTCACTGTCAGAAGCATTTTTGGATCGATGTGAAACTGAAATGAAAAAGTTGAAAATGGAGAAGGCAAGGATTAAGGTGACGAATCAAAATACGAGAGAAGAGGCTCAGCAACTGACCGCTGACATGCACCTTCGTGGGCGGGAATTGCTTTCACTTAGTATTCACTCTATCAAGAAGAGAACGAGGGAATTACCACCGTGGTGGGATCCTCGTACAGCGGAGGAAGTTTGTCGCGCCATTGTCAGTAAAAAAACTGTGGTGAAAGTCAACGCGATATATACCAGGCATCTCAGAGCCGTACATGATTCTCTATCGAGCCTCTCAAAGGGTCGGAAGCTCTTGTCTCAAACGTTGAAAGATATAGTGAAGAATGCTCAGAATACACTGCTCCAAACAGTTGAAGGGGAACTTAATGCAAGAGAGGCATACGCTAGTTTTGACGCGGCACTGGCTGGTCTCCCTCCCCTATCCAAAGAAACAGTGAACGCCTGCATTGATGAGATGAATACTCTTATAGAAGCCGTTGATGCGATGGCACAGAGCGAAGTGGAGGCCCTCACTGTCGTATGGGATGCATTGAATACTTCGAATAATGAAAAAGGTAGATTTTGGGGTGCCATCGAAGAGTCAACGAAGGCATTCCAAGTCCAACATCACCACAACTTTGATTCAGTCTTGAAGGCCTGTACAACTGACATCGAAGAATGGCTTCTGTGTGCAGTGAAAGATGCTCAAAAGATTCATCGGACACTCAATAACAGTTTACTAAAATTGAGTAAGATCCACGAGGAGGTGCAGAAATTGAGCACCAAACAGGCCACAAAGAGCAAAATCATATCAGTAGACTCCGAAATTTGTATTCTGACTGCAAAGCTGTGCGAATTTGAAGATAAGGCAAATAGCAAGCAACGTTTGACGAGGAAAACAAACAGCTCGTCTCTTTTGAAGGAGGAAAAGTTTCGCAAACAAATGCAAAACAATTTTACTTTGAAACTCGCATCTTTGTCAAGATTCCTTAATGACTGGGAATCTATCGAGGGCAATAAATTTGATGTCAAAATGCTGAGTACGGAGGTCAGTACGTTATTACAAAACCCTGATGGCGTGAAGAAGAGAACCGCCTTTATGCATCTGAAGACCACCCAACAGAAAA
>Ga0209712_10003601_pt1 | contig 12510 bp, 10 predicted proteins | sample ArcOceMetagenome_FD_187443 | JGI IMG/M metagenome (GOLD analysis project Ga0209712, IMG submission 187443) | Marine eukaryotic phytoplankton communities from Arctic Ocean - Arctic Ocean - Greenland ARC118M Metagenome (SPAdes) (version 2) | ecosystem: Environmental > Aquatic > Marine > Oceanic...
TCTTTTCATTCTTTATCAGCCCTCCCTCCTGCCTAGTGACACACCTAGTGTGTTGCCTTCAGATGAGCCCAGTGTGTTGCCTTCAGATGAGGTATGTTCTTCTTTGAGAACGCTTGCAAGACAAACTTTTCACATTCCATGCTTCACCATTAACACAAATACCTACTTGTTATCAATAGCCATCACTATTTCCAAGTGATGAGGTAAGCCTTCATCTGAAACATTTTCAAATGTCAAGACTCCTTTTCCTCAGTGCTCACTTTCTAATTCTTTTCATTCTTTATCAGCCCTCCCTCCTGCCTAGTGACACACCTAGTGTGTTGCCTTCAGATGAGCCCAGTGTGTTGCCTTCAGATGAGGTATGTTCTTCTTTGAGAATTCCTGTGAAACACATTCACACTAGTACATGATTTCACCATTAACATAATTATCTATGTACTTGTTATCAATAGCCATCACTATTTCCAACTGATGAGGTAAGCCTTCATCTGAAACATTTCTGATCAGGGAACAGATATGCTTAAACGTCAAGACTCCTTTTTCTCAGTGCTCACTTTCTAATTCTTTTCATTCTTTATCAGCCCTCCCTCCTGCCTAGTGACACACCTAGTGTGTTGCCTTCAGATGAGGTATGTAGCTCTTTGAGAGTTCTTGTGAGACATATTTTATACATGCATCACCATTAACACATTTATCTACTTATTATGGAATCAATAGCCGTCCCTACTTCCAAGCTCTAGACCATCAGAGTGTTTGGATGAAGAAGGATGGTTTGTCGGAGGAACCTCTATATATGCTAACCTCTTTTGCAGTGATTTTTCTGAGGGACCCCATGATTGGTGTGCTGCCATTATGAAGGAGGAAAATACTGCAAATTTGGGGAAATCAATACAAGAAGCATGCTGCTTCTGTGGAGGAAGCACCTTCAAAACCACGCCCCCCTCTTTACAACCTACCAGTTCTCCCACTTTATCATTTATTCCAACTATTGAACCAATGCCTTCCTCTCAACCAAGTGACTGTGAAAATGAGCCCAATTGGTACTTTTCCTCCAGTGATGATCATATTCTTGATTGTGATAATATCATTATTAATGATACAGAAGATATGTGTGATAGATTCAAGGACATTGATTATAATGGAAAAACAGTATTGGAAGCTTGCTGCATCTGTAAAGGAGGCACACATAAATCCAGACAACCAAGTGACATACCTTCACTATCTCAAATCCCGTCATTAACCCCGAGTGCTTCACAGCAACCAAGCACAAAACCCAGCACATTTCCTTCCTCAATGCCTAGCCAATCCTTGTTACCAAGCACTTTTCCAACAGTCACTAATGGGACCGTTCTTGACATGCAATTATGTAGACATCACGGGGAATGTAGATCTGAAGTCTGTGAAGAAATTTCCTTAACAGAAAGTACTTGTGCACCAGGAGTAAGTTTTACTCCCCACCCCCCCTTCCATACAAGATTTGATCCTACTGCAGCACTAACCCTCCGATTTACACCTAGATTATTGAAAGACAAATTAGTACAGCTGACTATGAGATTCCTTCTGATACAAGGTTTTATTCAGCCAATGGAACATTTTATCTAGTCTTTGAAAACAGTATTACCCTTGCACTAAGAAATAGTACAGATGACCTGATCTGGATTGCTAACTCAACTGTTCAAGGGACTGAAGGGACTGCAAATAATAAATGCATTTTTCACAGAGATGGTAATCTTGTCATTTATGACAATGTCAACAATCCTATCTGGTCAGGCATTCAAAAGCCGTTGAATGTTTGCGAGGGGCAATGTGAGACTGATTCTTCCTGCACATTGGGATTGAAGTGCTACAAAGGAGATATCACCAACAATTACAGAACCAGAGGGCTACAAGCCATTACTGAGTCACCTTCACCATCTGATTTGCCATCAGATGAGCCATCTACTTTACCATCAGATGAGCCATCTACTTTACCATCTAACCCATCAGACGAGCCATCTACTTTACCATCGAACCCATCAGATGAGCCATCTACTTCACCATCAGGAAGTCCATCATTGAGTCTATTACCAACTGATGTTGTAAGTTAAAAACTTGGAATGCCTAAAGCCTGTCATTTTTATGGTAATGATTCTAATTTCTACATTTCCATTAAAGCCTTCTGAAAGTCCAAGTTTGTCTATGTCACCATCTACTGCTCCATCTCTGACTCCCATTCCTGGATGTTCCAATGAGAACCTAGGAGGCAACTACTGCATCAACCCTAAATTTGAGGGTGCACCTGTGAACCAACAACTAGATGGTAGTCTTGGATTCGATGCTCATTCAAAAGTCAAACGAAAACTTTTTGTTTGTGAAGGAGATTGTGACAAAGACAGCCACTGTGAAGATGGTCTTGTCTGTTTTAAAAGGAATTCAGATGATGCTCCTCCTCCACCAGGATGTACAGGCACACCCTATCAGGATATGGACTACTGCACATATCCTCAATTGAAAAACATATTTTCTGGTGAGGCACTTGACAATAATGGTGCATTTATTCGAGTTAGTGATGATGGCATGGTAAAAGTGTTTTCTAGTAATGGTGAACTGATATGGTGGAGTAGTAGTGTTGATCAACTTGTGCAAGAAACTGCCTTGTTTGACATACGTTCTGACATCTCAATACATTTAGCAACTCATCTTCTTTATGCAAGTGATTATGTGCATTCTAGTGTCTTCAAAGAGTTTGATAGCAGTGAGGGTAAATTTCATGCAGACAGGAACACAATTGAAATCCATGGTTCCATTTCTTTAGCATATGAACTTCTGGATCCATTCCCTGTCTCAGCCTTGAGTAGGATCTCATTCAATGTTACACTTGGCAATGGCATTGAAGTGCTTGCTATTTGTATGGATGATGGCCTTACTCCATCTATTGAAAGTGATCAAAGAGCAGAAACAACTTGTTTAGCTATTGGAGGCTCTTCCATTGAGACAGTCATAAAAAATCCAATTAGACTACTTGAGGAACCTTCGCCAGGCCCAGATGAGATTGTTTACTCACTAATGAATCTCTTTCCTACAAGATCTACATCAGTCATAAAATACATTGGATTTGTACAAGTTACCAGTGATAATGGGGGCATTGAATTTTCTCCATCCTCTTTTGAAAGCATTAGGTTTTATGATGTTGACAACGACGGACAGGCCAATGGCAGGAGACTTGTTAACATAGGCGAGACTTGTCCTGCTGGAGAATTGGTAGCAACAACAAAAGCTGGATTGCAAGATACTTTGCAAGATGGAGGAGACTTTTGTGTGTCAAGTTTAACCATGTTGAATCAGATAGTATTGGAGGAAGGAGAATTATGCGAAGTTAATAATGAATGCAGGTCAGGACTTTGTGAAACTAATGAATGTGAATCAAGGGTAAGATCAACTGCTCCAGACTCACCTCCTTCACATACAATTACTGTTTTTAATACACAAGCTACGAAAGATACAACCAACCCCAACTAATATTTTCTTACCTGTTCAACTGTTTTGAAAGGAAATTCCAATTTTTTTGAATGATCAAGAATTCAGCATGTCATATGCAGGATATTATGGGATGGACAATGCAAGAATGTCTACTGGGGGAGGATCGATTGTCGAGGATGGTGCAATTAGTTTATATGGAAATGTGTGGAAAAGTTTTGAGCTTCCAACACCTTATAATGCCACTGGAAACACATACATTGAATTCAAGGCTGAGCTCATTGATGAAGCTGAAGGTCACGCAATTTGTGCAGAAGATGATTTGAATGCAGATTCGTATGGAGGCTTTCATAGAAGATGCATTGTGTTTGCTGGAACACAGTTTGATGCATGGGATGACAATCATGTTTTGAAAATTGAAAAGATTGAAGAAGGAACAACTCTCGTTAAGAGATTATTCATTGGCAACCTTTTCCCTGAAGTTGGAACAGAGATAAGGTATATTTCTTTTGTACAAGACAATGATGCTATGCCAGCTCAAGGAAGTTCTAAATTATGGGATATAAGACTGTTTGATATAACACCAGTAAGTCAATTCTGCTGATATTTTTATTACTGTCTTGGGATTTTTCTAAATCTAAACCTTCATTGTCTGTCTCACCATTGTCACAACTAGAGAGCTATTTGGGAAGTAATTCCTCTACCATCACCAGTCCAGGAAGTACCTAATTCAATTGCAAAAATGATGTCATATGATGGTGAAAATCAAACTGCAATTACTAAAAGCTGCATTGAAAGTGAGAGACTCTTTAAACAAGAAGAAGAGTTGTTTTACAACACAGATTTTCTGTTTCAAAACAGGCTTATTAGCACCGTTGAGTGCAGAGACTATAGATGCACTTTTTTATATCTGCACACAAATCTGAATGAAAGACTAGGCAGATTTGTTAATGCAAATCCATTTAAGGCATTTATCACAGACGAATTTTCAAATGAACAAGGTATCGACAACCCTGATAGCCGTTGTCCAGAAAATTATTTTGTAACAAAAATTTACTGTTTTAGAAGACATTGTGACAATAAACGTTTACTTTGCCAACCGCTGATTTCAGGAGCAGGTGTGATGATAATGCCTGATATTGCAGAAAGCAATCTGCCAGGTGACTTTTTTACTTTAACCAGACATACTACTGGGATGGGTCACTGTGATCCAGATTACTATGTTGTTGGCATTCAATGTGCTGAGCATCGTTGCAGGTTGATTAACCTTGTATGCCAAAAAGTTATGGTAAGGTGAATGCACAAATTAAAATTGACATTCCTTCCTCTATTACATGCAGTCTCATCCTCTACATCAACTGTACGCTATAGTTTTTACCACAATACACAGCTGTAACATCTTTAAAATTATATTCCAAAGCAAATAATTGGGATGACGAAACAGATAGCACAGAATTAGAATCAGTTGACTGCCCCATTACAAATGCACTGAGAAGCAATGCTGAGTGTTTAGCTTGTGCAGGCAACAGCATTGCTGGCACAGGTTTAGCATTTCAACTCAATAATGATGCTGTGAGATTTATCAAAGATGGATCAAATGAAGTTCAATATAATGTCAACAGGGATGCAACTGTTAATATCACTGTGGCATCATCAATTTTCTCAAATGGAGACTCACTCAATACCCTACATGGGGATAAAAATGGACTTGAGATCCCTGCAAACCTTATATCAATTGTGTCTGGATTTGGAGAACGTGCTGCCATGAGAGCAGGCAAAGTTGCCGCTGTAAGTGCTCCATCCACTTTCTTAGATGAGATTCCAAATGTTGGAGCCATTCTGTTCTACAAGTGGGATGGCGGTAGTGATACCTGGGAATATGATGAAATAGAGTATGGAAGTTTCAGTAATGAAAAACTTGGTTCAAAACAATTGGAATTTCTCAATGATGACACACTGAAAGTTGTTTCTGAAGGATTCAAAATTGAATATCAGAAAAATAGATTAGTGAGTTTCCCGATGCAAAAAATACATCAATATCTACTTTTCCAATGTAACTGATGGTTCATCTTCCACTTCCAGGTGATATGCCCTCTTAATGGAGCCAAGGAGGACCCCAACGACCCCAACAGCAATTGCATCTGCAATGAGGGATATATCGCCACAAATGATGATAGACTACTCACAAGAATAGTTTCTCTAAAGGCCTTCTGCACCATTGCATACTATTCCACTATCATTTTACACTCAGACCAAAATGGAAACAACATTATCACCATTCAAATTGCTGATAATAGTCCACAATCAGTTTCTATTGATGGTATTGAGATGTTTCATGTTAGTTCTGACTTGGATAATCCAGTACCACTTGTTCTTGATGGAAAACTTACTATCAATACCGATGATGACACCCTTCTGAACTATAAGGATATTGTCATATCAGGGCTCATACCTGGCAATAGATACATTACTACTGTCATTGTTAAAAATGGTGATGGGCAAGATGAAATTGTTACTTTTCCCATAGTGCCAAGTTGTTCATGTGATGCTATTACAAACCCAGATAAAACTGGAAGGCCAAAGAACCTTATTGTGTACCAAGACCAGGGTCACGTCATGTTCAACTTTACTGATAATTCAAAATGTGAGGCTGCATTTTCTTTCTCCAGATTTACTGGATTTCCAGAATTCACTGATGATAGTGTTATAGCAACAAGCTTCACCCATGATTACACCTTCAATGCACCAAAACAGTGTGGTGCAGAAGTTAGTACAGGAACTAAAGCTAGTGATGATCTAAAATTGTCAAGACTTTCTGTTGGAAGTACTTACTCATATTGTGCAAGAGCTGTCAAGACTGGGGAGTATATGGACCTGACCGTGAGTGAGCTTGAAACAAGGGTTATTTCTTCATCCACAGCCTTGTGCAAAAGTCATACCATATCTTGGGAAGCATCTATTGATGGATTGGTAACTACAGAACCAAATGCAGGGTCATTAGCAATTGTGGGTGTTACAGTGACATGGCAGTTGCTGTCTGAAGATGGCACAACATCTCTTTCATGTGATGGATGCACAGGTAGCACATTATCAGATGAAGGAGGAGCCTTTAGCATACCCTTCAATGTCCACCATCTATCTCTTCAGGACACAAATCTGGCTGATATTCCTGTTAAAATATATTTTTCAAAAGAAACACATACTAGCAATGGTATCATTGACCACATCTTCTTGTGTAATGAAGGCCAGGACATTTGCAAACCAGACCAAGGCTACACATTTTACCTCAAGCATCTCCACTTTGATACCCCTCTTCATATTTATGATGATACGAGTTTACCATTCACAGGATATCTGACTGTGTACAATACAGAATATCTTGGCTCAGACGGATGTATTATCTCAGATGCTCAAGTTTGTTTACAACACTATACAGCAGGTGGTATATTAGAGAATTTAGTTTGTGTACAATCTCAAAATGATGGTCTGTACGAGGCACCTGCAATAATTGGATCAGTTGTGAATAATGTCAAGATTAATTACAGCTCTCACGACTTTGAAAAAACGTTCAAAAACAATTGGGATTATTCAGCAGGAGTTGTAATCAGTGATGGAGGATTTTACTCAGGAAATGATTTTATGGATGTTACAAGAGCCAAAATGAATGTTCAAGGTTAGTTAACAATTTGATTGTAACTCCCACTATGAATGTCAGTTCTCTTACATACATATTGCAATATGCTTATAAATCAAGTTGCTGGAGGTGAATGTGATAAGAGATTAGGCAATGCTATAATAATAATAAAAATTTTGGGATGTCCTTGATGGTCTCGCAAATTAGAGCAAACAGGATTTGAGATGCTTCATCCAAGTATCCCTGCCCAATTTCTAGAAGTTCAGATAGATGATATTTTGGATGATTCCATTCCTCAGGAGAGAATAATCAACTTATATGCGCACTTCCAGACAGAAGGTCGTCCAATAATTCATACTATCAATCTCTTGGATACTGAAACTGAAGATAACATTGTTGGAGAAGAAAAACAGGAAAATAAAGAAGGTAGCCCTGGTATAGCTGACACAGGTGATTTTGACGATACAAGTGATAATCAAGCAGACGACACTGACAAATTGAAGGAATCTGTAAGGTTTCAATATGATGGAAGTATGATAATGGAGGTCACCTTGAGAGATGGTGATGATTTGCTAGAGTGTGCAAATTATACACAAGCATCTGATGTCACTCAATCCTTCCATGTTTTGGATTATATGAAGCCATTCGCAGTGAATATCCAGTTGAGATATGAGCTAATCAAAGCTGATGATGGGTTTGAAGGGGTTTACTGTGACAAAGTTGATGAAGAAGAAGTCAAAATACAAATAGTAAGCAATGTTGGAATGGATGACGCTGCAGGCTTTAAGTTGTTCTGGGACCAACTATCTGACACAGACCAAGGACTACTATCAGCATGTTCAACGATACCTCCACCCGTAGAAAATGCAATAGCAGAAGGCCCATGTATTATCACTCCGGTGAATGAAAATGGTAACTTTGCTGGCCGAAACAATGTTCCATTCGTAACAGGAAGGCCATACCCAGTTGGTGATAGAAATACAAAGTTCATGCTTTTCCAGGTGCTGGGCGTAGATGATGATGTTAGGCATACAGCCGAAATTTTCATTCAAGGTCTATACACTAAAGGCCCCGGTAGCTCCTTTGCTTTGCCCACGCATTATCCTATAATGGTGTTAAGAGACCCACCAGGTAAATTTTGAATTATTGCTAAATCGAACTTCAGTTTGATTTGTTTCCAGTAAATAATGTTTGCCTTTTCATCTTTTGTGCTTTCTTTTAGGTGGGGGGTCCACAGCTTCTTACACAAATGTACAGACAACCATCAAAGCATATTCATGGAGTGACAAAATTAAGGCACAGGGTGGTTTAGGTCTAAATGTGGCCTTGGAAGTAAAACCTGACGCTGATTTATGTACTGGTGGTGGGGTAGGTGCCATTGTAATGATCTGTAACTCAATTGTTCAAGGGGATAATAAATGGGCTGTGGACAGTAACCTAGATGTGCATACTGATCTATCAAATACAGGCGGAGAAGAAGAAAATACATTTTCAATCACATGGTCTTATACAACAAGTGATGACCCTAGATTGTATGTGCACTTGTAAAAACCGAATTTTATGTTTTTCATCAAATAATGTGTCTCACTTTTCTCTGCTTTATTTAGGGCTGGGAAAGATTCTGATGTATTTGTGGTCCCAAACTTGAATGTATTTTATGAAGAAGTTGAATTAGTTTACTGGGACAACACACAGTGCATACCTGACAAAGTTCCTGATCCAAATGATAGTAGTGCATTGATATTTCCTTCTACATTCATTTTTAATGTCAAAAGTTTAGAGAGTAAAGAAGCTTTGACATTTTACTCCAGACATCATATTGAAAAAGTGAAGATACAAGAATTATCTGATGGTGTGACTGCACAAGAAGCCCTGATTGAAAGGGTAGAAAATAGAGAGGCCATATGTTGTGTGCCAGAAATGACTGACGATGGGCTTATGCAGTATAAGGGATCATGTCTTGGTACTACAAACCCAATGGTGATTTGTGAACAGGGAGATGAAGACTATGAACAAGAAAGAACACAAACACTCCAAACTTCACTGGCTAGTTGGAAGCAAACATTAACAGATACAGACCAAACAAAAACAGATGCCATTGGCAATAACAAAGCCATCCAAGGGTGGTTCAATGATGAAAATGTGGGACAAAAAGGAATGGCAGATGAGGAATTGAATGTTGGTGATATGAGCCTAAATCTTGAAGCTCACCTTGCTTCACCTTTTTTGGTGGATGAAGCTAATCTTCTCCCTGAAGGATACACACTTTTGGATGTTCAAAATGAGGAAGATGGAAGAGAGAAGATACGGAAAACAAAGAGAATACAATTTAGTGGAGCTTCTGGAGCGTATGAACTGTCACTTGATAAGGCAGTAGCAAGTGCATATTCAATGCAAGACTGCAATCAAAATATTCCTTTGATAGATGCTGGTGCCACTGGTGGAGCAGTTGTTGGAGGTGGAGCAGCATTTGGGGCCTATGCAGGCTATAGCATAGCATCATCTGCTGCTGTAGCAGCATCTGGTACTGCTTTTGCTGGAGCAGGTGCAGTTATTGGGGCTGGCTATGCTGCTGGCCCAGCCCTTGCATTAGCTGCAGGTGCCCTTGTTATTTCATCAGCCGTTGCTGGATGTAATTATGAGCTTGATGTTGGTCTTGATGTAGGTGATGTGAGCTTGGCATTTGCTACTTTTGGTATTGGGGCATCATCAACACTTAATGGAGGTGAGTATTCAAAGATTTGTTTTCACACAACAATACATCTCCAAACTAAAATTCAATTGCCATACCAGGGTTTCACATACATGTTGAACATGAAACTGTTACAACCATCAAGGCAGAAAGAAGCACAAGCATTTCAGCCTCACTGAGTGATCCTGATATGGATGATGAGTTTGTGGTTGATATCTATTATGACAACAAATATGGTACTTTCATTTTTCACACAGTTGCTGGTAGAAGTAGATGCATTTTTGAAGAAGGAACTCTTCCCAATGAGGACCCCCAACTCAGACTAGTAAGAACAGAATCAGCATTCATCTACCCGGATGAGAGCATGATCTTTCATGTGGAGATAGCCAATCTTGGTTTTGTCACAAGTACCTTCTGGCTCGGACAAGAAGAATCTACTGAATTTGATGCTGTTGGTCCTGACGGTATGTCTGGAATTGATGAAAACGGTCATGTTATCCTGCTTACACCTGGTGAAACAAAGATAAAGTACATTGAAATTGCAAGACCAAATGCAATTGCTGATAGATATGAGTTTCCACCCATGCAGTTATTTTTCAAAAGCCAATGTGAGGCAGATATGCTCCCTGATTATGGAGACTACAACATACTCCCTTTAGCAAATGCTGTTGATGATAATGATCAACCAATTTTGAAATGGATTGCACTTTGTCCTGAGGTACACTGGGCTGCAGAGCTGAAGAGGGATAGATCATTTCAATTTAACATTGTGAGCTCAAGTGATGATGAAGATGATGCCCTGTCAGTGACAATTTTTAATCCTTTGGGGAGTGGTGGAAAGAATGTAAGCGAGCTGGCCAGTGACAGACTGGAAAAAATTGTTTTCAGCTATAGACAAGTTGGAACAAGAACTTGGAAACAAGGACTTACACAAAGACCACTTGGAAGCATTGCCGCTATGGACTACCTGTTACCTCATGTAAAAGAAGATAACTATGGCTTTCTTACACTGGACTGGCTCTTGAAAGGAAAGGTCCAAGAAGGTGAATACGAGATAGTTGTTGAAACAAGCTGTGGGGGTAGTGGCCCTGCAGAAGTTCAAGGTTTCCAAGAAAATGTGATTACAGGAACTTATGATATTACTCGGCCTGAACAGTATGGAAAGGCAACTCCATTGAGACAAGATATCATTGTTGGAGAGGAAATTTCTGTCTACTTCACGGAAGAAATATTATGTCTAACTCCATTGACATTTGACATGAAGGTAGATATATTTGGTACAAATTATTCTGATGCATTAGAAGATGGGACTTCATTGCAAAAGAGAGACCTCTTTGTGATTTGTGAAGGGAGACGAATTGGATTTCAACTTGATCTTTCAGTGGGTATTGAGGTACATACAATCCTTGGCAAGGAATTTGAGGTGGAAATTGGCAAAATTGGATCTGGAAGTCTTTCTTCACTGCAAGACAAGAATGAAAATCCAATGGATCCTCTACAAGGAAATATAAAGTTTACAAAAAGGTTTGCAAACATCGACCTATCAAGCGCAGCAACCTCCTTTGTCATCAACATGGAGAACACAACATGTTCCACTGAAAGTTTAGAAGCAGAGAGTGAAAGAATCAGGGATGAGATTGTAGCTATAATTGGTATTGATGATGGAAGAGTTGCAGTAGGGGCCAAGAGCTGCCAATTGGACTCAACAATTGTTGCTGAGGTTGTGATAAGCCCTCCAGCAGGTAGCAGGAGATTGATGACAAGGAGTGATATTAACTCTTTTGATTCAGCTTCTCTTTTCTACATTCTCAGGGATACAATAGATGGAAAAGAAGAATCCCAAGGACGAAAATTGAGGACCAAGATAACCAAGTCATACTCAGTCAGTTCCATGAGATTACTACCAGGAACTGTAGATTTGGAGAAATATTCAAGTTCGATGGAAAATAAACTTGAAGAGAATAAACTCACCAAGTGGGGATTTGCTCAGGAAACAATTTCCAGAAACTACAATCTTGATCAAAGACTACTTAAAACAGATAGTACAGCTGATGACAATAAAGAACTGAATCTTTTGAAGGAGAACCTGAGAAAGAAAGATCAGTGGCTAGAACAAGAACTGAAAAAAAAGGATGAAGAATTGAAGAATAGAGATGAAGAAATGAGGAAGAAAGATGAGGTTTTATCTCAAGAGCTCAGGAAAAGTGAAGAAGAGATGAGGAAGAAAGATGAAGAGATGAGGAAGACAAATGAAGAGATGAGGAAAAAAGATGAGATGCTGGAAAAAGAAATGATGATGATCAGTAATCTATTGAAGTGAATTGAGAATGAGTTCAAGTGAAATGTACTAGCTAGACTGAAATGTACTTGTGAAATGTTATTTATAAAAAAAGATTGTTTACAGATGTTTTTTATAAATTTACTAGATAGCTTGCCGCTGGTGCCATTATTTTTTGACATGTCGTGATAATGGGCCCGCGGGTCATGAGAGTGTATGGTTTACAGGGTAAACCCTATATTGAACACTTCATGAAACAGATCTGTACGAGATTGAAAAAAGGCATTTACGTTATGAATTATTATTATGTTGATCATTTTCTGCCCAATGAAGCAACGTATCCTTATGATCATCAGAGAATGTTACAGTTTTCTTGCATGTCTGGAGGTAAGTGATCCAGTCATCTCTTTCTTTCACATGTTTGAACACTCTGTCTGAACGTTGTTTAGT
>Ga0209712_10003604_pt1 | contig 12505 bp, 10 predicted proteins | sample ArcOceMetagenome_FD_187443 | JGI IMG/M metagenome (GOLD analysis project Ga0209712, IMG submission 187443) | Marine eukaryotic phytoplankton communities from Arctic Ocean - Arctic Ocean - Greenland ARC118M Metagenome (SPAdes) (version 2) | ecosystem: Environmental > Aquatic > Marine > Oceanic...
CCAAAAAAATATTAGACGGCAAGCTCAATGACATCAAACGCGACTATAAAACCAACTCTTTTGAAGTAGGGCTGCTGACAGACAACAAACGCGCATTGAAACAAATTATTAAATCGAAATTTAAAGTCGCTCCAGCAGATTTCAAATCCCTGCACGATGATTTAAAACTGAACATTTCGTTGGGATCTGATGGGACTTCCAATGATTTATTGACGTTTTTAACGTCGCAGGCACAAGTGCTCCATTTCAAGGAATTAATTCCAAACGCGAGTGATATTTTTATTCAAACCATCCAAAATAACAAGTCATGAATCACCTTCCACTAATTATCAAACGTGAGTATCTGACTAAAGTGCGCAACAAGTCGTTTATTCTCATGACGTTTTTGACGCCCTTCATTATCATTGGCTTGTTTTTATTTGTAGGCTATTTAGCGAATGTTAATAACGATACCGTCCGCACCATTTATGTGTTAGACGAAACGGATTTCCTATCCGAATCTTTCAAAACAAACGAACAAACAATTTATAACCACCTCTCTGAAATTGATTTGGAAACCGCCAAAATACTGGCAAATCAAGAAAAAGCCTACGGCTTGCTTCACATTCCTAACATCCCTCTAGAGAGCGTGTCGAGTGCCATTCGGTTTTATTCAGTAGAATCGCCTTCACTCCCGTTTATATCTTCTTTGGAGTCGAAAATAGAAAATAAATTATCCGAACTAAAATTACAAAATGAGGGCGTTGATTTAGCACTCATTGAATCCTCTAAAACCAATGTCGAAATCAACCAAGAAAGCTTTGAAGGCGTAAAAACCTCTAAAGTGGGAAGTGTCATTAAGTTGATTTTTGGAGGTGCAGCGGGCTATCTGTTATTTATGTTTATCATCATCTATGGAAACATGATTATGCGCAGTGTGATTGAAGAAAAAACCAGCCGTATTATCGAAGTGATTATATCCTCGGTAAAACCCATCCAATTGATGTTGGGGAAAATTATTGGGACTTCTTTAGCAGGCATTACACAAGTTGCCACTTGGATTGTTTTAGGTGCTATTTTGCTTTTTGCAACATCCGCCATTTTTGGAGTTGACTTGTCTCAAAGTCCGCAACAAGACATGGTAAACGAAGCGCTTTCAAATCCGGAATCAACCGATAATATTCAGATGATTGCCAATGAATTTAGCAGACTTCCAATCGGGAATTTAATAGTAGCCTTTATCTTATTTTTTATTGGAGGTTATCTCTTGTACAGTTCGTTATATGCGGCTATTGGTGCTGCGGTGGACAACGAAACGGACACCCAACAATTTATGATTCCCGTATTGGTGCCTTTGATTTTAGCGATTTATGTAGGGATCTTTACCGTGATTGAAGATCCGCATGGCACCATTTCAACCGTATTTTCATTTATACCATTTACGTCTCCCGTAGTAATGCTGATGCGGATTCCGTTTGGCGTTCCAATATGGCAACAAATCGTTTCGCTTTTAATTTTGATAATGAGCTTTGTAGTTACAGTATGGTTCGCCGCAAAAATCTACCGTATTGGAATCTTGATGCATGGCAAAAAGCCAACCTATAAAGAACTTTATAAATGGTTGAAATATTAATTTGAATGAAACGTTATTAATGCATACTAAATCAACACCAAATGTCTAGAATTTTAATCATTGAAGATGAAGCCTCCATCCGTCGTGTCCTTGTCAAAATACTGACGGAAGAGAATGCTCAATACCAGGTTTTTGAAGCCGAAGATGGCTTGGTCGGTACCGAAATGATCAAAAAGGACGATTTTGATCTGGTATTGTGTGATATTAAAATGCCCAAAATGGACGGAGTTGAAGTTCTGGAAGCAGTCAAAAAAATCAAACCCGAAATTCCGATGGTGATGATTTCTGGGCATGGCGATTTGGATACGGCTGTGAATACGATGCGCATGGGTGCCTATGATTATATATCAAAACCACCCGACTTAAACCGTCTGCTGAATACCATCCGAAATGCACTGGACCGCAAACAATTGGTGGTCGAAAATAAACGACTCAAACGGAAAGTAAGCAAACAGTATGAAATGGTTGGAAACAGCCCCGAAATTGAGACCATCAAATCAATTATTGATAAAGTAGCGCCTACCGAAGCACGTGTATTGGTGACAGGACCTAATGGAACTGGAAAAGAATTAGTAGCGCATTGGTTGCATCAAAAAAGTGACCGCGCCAAAGGGCCTATGATCGAAGTGAATTGTGCTGCCATCCCAAGTGACCTGATTGAAAGTGAGTTGTTTGGACATATCAAAGGCGCGTTTACAAGTGCTCATAAAGACCGTGCAGGAAAGTTTGAAGCCGCCAATAAAGGGACTATTTTTCTTGATGAAATAGGGGATATGAGCCTCTCTGCGCAAGCAAAAGTATTACGTGCTCTGCAAGAAAGTCGCATCCAACGTGTTGGGAGTGATAAAGACATTAAAGTGGATGTACGGGTGATTGCTGCCACAAATAAAAACCTTAAAACAGAAATATCAGAAGGGCGTTTCCGCGAAGACTTATACCACCGTTTGGCAGTTATTTTAATCAAAGTACCGCCACTAAACGATCGCAGAGATGACATTCCTGTACTGGTCGATTATTTCGCAAATAAAATTGCTTCAGAACAAGGAACCGCTAAAAAGAGTTTCTCAGCGGGAGCTTTAATATTACTTAAAGCCTATGATTGGACGGGGAATATCAGGGAGTTAAGAAATGTGGTTGAACGGCTTATCATTCTTGGGGAAGCTGAAGTGACGGTTGCAGATGTGAAGGCATTTGTGAGTAAATAATCAAGTTTTGTGTCAATCTTAACACTAGATTCATTCGCAAGGCTTAGTTTTACTTTTATAAAATTTAGATTATGAAATACCTAGTACTCCTTATTTTCTGTTCTTTAACACTTGGATTGAATGCTCAATCCGATGCGGATTATATCAAAACAATCTACAAAAACACTTTAACAAACGGACAAAGTTACCAGTGGTTGGATTATCTGTCCAACGAAATTGGAGGCCGTTTATCAGGATCTTTAAATGCCGAATTGGCGGTTGAATATACCAAAGCAGAATTAGAAACCTTAGGTCTCGACCGTGTTTGGTTGCAACCTGTCATGGTGCCTAAATGGGTGCGTGGTACGCCTGAATTTGCCTATATAGAAACGGCGCCTGGGAAAACCATATCGGTGAATATCTGTGCTTTGGGAGGATCGGTTTCTACACCGCTTCAAGGTGTGAAAGCAGAAGTCATTGAAGTGCAAGGCATAGAAGAATTAAAAGCCTTGGAGCGAAAAGACGTAGAAGGTAAAATCGTATTTTTCAACCGTCCCATGCAAGCCGATTTGATCTTAACTTTTGAAGCCTATGGCGGTTGTGTTGATCAGCGTTACAATGGGGCAGAAGAAGCTGGTAAACTGGGAGCAGTTGCCATGATTGTGCGTTCTATGAATCTCAGAATGGACGATTTACCACATACAGGCGCAATGTCTTACGGAGATGCACCTGTTTCTAAACGGATTGCTTCGTCAGCGATTAGTACCAATGATGCCGAAATGTTAAGCGGTATGCTAAAGATCGATTCGAGTCTTAAATTATTTATCAAACAAAGTTGTCGTCAATTAAAAGATGTACAGTCTTACAATGTAATTGGTGAAATTACTGGGTCTGAATTTCCAGAGGAGATCATTACCGTAGGCGGACATTTAGATTCTTGGGATTTAGGAGATGGTTCGCATGACGATGGTGCGGGTTGTGTTCAGTCTATGGATGTGTTGCGCTTATTGAAAATTTCGGGAATTAAACCCAAACGAACGATCAGAGTTGTATTGTTTATGAATGAAGAAAACGGGTTAAGAGGAGGAAAGGCGTATGCGAAGGAAGCCACACGAAAAGGGGAGAATCATATTTTTGCCTTGGAAAGTGACTCAGGTGGGTTCACACCTCGAGGCTTCACTTTTGATGGCCCCGATTATAAAGTGGATCAAATCATGCAATGGAAGCCTTTGTTTGAACCTTATCTTATTCATTATTTCAAAAAAGGAGGCAGTGGAGCCGATATTGGTCCCTTGAAAAAAAGCACGAATGTGTTGGCAGGATTGCGTCCAGATTCGCAACGTTACTTTGACCACCACCATGCAGCAAATGATACTTTTGATGCCGTTAATAAACGCGAATTAGAGTTAGGAGCCGCCACCATGACATCCTTGGTTTATTTGGTCGATAAATATGGACTGAATACCATAACGAAAATACCACAGTTAAAGGACTAAAGTTTCTTATTTTACTAACTGAAAGATGTACCCAAAAGAAATATTTCTTTGGTAAAAGAAAAATTCTTGAGAAGCAGAGTCTGCTGTGGATCTAGTAGTTCGTATGTCCGACATATCAATATAGCCTGTTTTAAATTCCGCTTGTACAAAAAAGTGGTCAAACAAGGTTAGATTGACACCTGCCTTAAAAGACAGTCCAAATCCTGCCAAGTGAAATTCATCATTTTGTTCTTTAGAAAGCAAGGTCGAATTGGTTTTTGGGTATAAAATTCCTGCACCAAAAGATTCTAACAGATTCAATTGTATTTTTTTGGAGTTCCATTTAAAATAATCCCCAAGATTATCAACTCTTGAAATCTCAACATTTATATAGTTGAGTCCATCGGTATGTTCAAATTCCAAGAAATCCTCATCAATGTATATAGGTGCATTGTCATACACACCGTTGAATTCTGAGACTGGATCTTTCAAATCAATATAGCCATCGATGGTTGCTGGTTGTTGCTCCACCATGATGTATTTCATGTGATCGTCTCCTATAGAAATGTTCCAATTGTCATGAAAATAATACCCTATTCTTGCAACGGTTTGCGGAATTGAGATGTTTGTAGGATTTAAATACACATCTGCATCCCACGGAGTTTGACGGTCTTTGGCAGCCACATCATAGAGTGTAAATTCATAATCATCTCCTCTAAAGGTGATGTCGGAATAGCTGTATTGTGCTTTGTTCCATCCCCAGTAAAAATAGAATTTACCTTTATTTTTGGTTTTAAAATTAGTTTCGATGGTGGGCGTTTCCATAGAAATTTCAAGAGGCGTTTCTTGAGAATAACCTTGAATACTGAATCCAAATAATAAGCAAATGAGGAGTGCCTTTTGCATAGGTTCTAAAGGGAATTAATGGTGCGTCTTATGGCGCTTAAGTTGGTGAGTAATTTTTCTAAATGGTCGATGTGAAGCATATTAGCACCATCACTCTTCGCATTGGAAGGGTCAAAATGTGTTTCGATAAATAAGCCATCCACATTATTAACAATGCCTGCGCGGGCAATGGTTTCAATCATATCTGGACGACCACCGGTCACGCCACTTGTTTGGTTGGGTTGTTGTAGCGAGTGTGTTACATCTAAAACAGTAGGTGCAAAAGCACGCATTGTTGGAATGCCACGAAAATCAACAATCATATCTTGATAGCCAAACATGGTTCCACGATCGGTAATCCATGCTTTTTCGTTTCCAGCATCTTTCACTTTTTGGACGGCATGTTTCATGGCTTCGGGACTCATAAATTGTCCTTTTTTTAAATTCACAACTTTTCCTGTTTGAGCCGCCGCAACCACAAGGTCGGTTTGTCTTACCAAAAAGGCAGGGATTTGTAGTACATCTACATACTGAGCTGCCATCGCTGCATCGGATACTTCATGTATATCAGTGACGGTTGGGATGTCAAAAGTTTCGGAAACTTTTCTAAGAATTTTCAAGGCTTTTTCGTCGCCAATTCCTGTAAAGCTATCAATTCTACTGCGGTTTGCTTTCTTAAAACTGCCTTTAAAAATGTAAGGAATTTTTAACGCATCAGTAATTTTGCATACTTTTTCTGCAATTTGAAGCGCCATTGTTTCGCTTTCAATCGCACAAGGACCTGCTAACAGGAAAAAGTTGTCCGAAGTTGTATGTTTTAATTTTGGAATATCTTGAAGATTCATTGCTGTAAATTTATGCTGCAAATATAATCAAAATTAAAAGGTGTTTTAAAATTAATAAGCAGTACTAAAGTAAGAAAATTAAATGTAACTTTGCACGCTTAAAACAAGGCACTTATGGCTAATGTAAAAAATATCGCAATTATTGCACACGTCGATCACGGAAAAACAACGTTGGTTGATAAAATCATGTATCACTGTCAACTGTTTCGTGAGAACCAAAATACTGGTGATTTAATTCTGGATAATAACGATCTTGAACGTGAGAGAGGTATTACGATTACAGCTAAAAATGTTTCCGTAATATATAAAGATACCAAAATCAATATTATTGATACGCCTGGTCACGCCGATTTTGGTGGTGAAGTAGAGCGTGTATTGAACATGGCAGATGGTGTGTTGTTGTTGGTAGATGCTTTTGAAGGCCCTATGCCTCAAACGCGTTTTGTATTACAGAAAGCAATTGACCTTGGTTTAAAGCCTTGTGTAGTGATTAACAAAGTCGACAAAGAAAACTGTACTCCAGATGAGGTACATGAAAAAGTGTTTGACTTGATGTTTGAATTAGGAGCAGAAGAGTGGCAATTAGATTTCCCAACGGTATATGGATCCGCCAAAAACAATTGGATGAACCACGATTGGAAAGACGAAATAGATAATATAGAGCCTTTATTGGACATGGTGATTGAGCACATTCCTTCTCCAAAAATCCCTGAAGGTAACACACAGATGTTAATTACATCTTTGGATTTTTCATCCTTTACAGGTCGTATCGCCATTGGTCGATTGACGCGTGGGGAATTGAAAACAGGACAGCAAATTTCGTTGGTAAAACGCGATGGAAGTATCATGAAGTCCAGAATAAAAGAACTTCATGTATTTGAAGGCTTAGGTAGAAAGAAGATTGAAGAAGTTCAAACGGGTGATATTTGCGCCATTGTGGGCTTAGAAGGTTTTGAAATTGGAGACACGGTAGCGGATCTTGAAAACCCAGAAGGGTTAAAAACGATTGCTATTGATGAGCCAACAATGAGTATGTTGTTTACAATTAACGATTCTCCTTTCTTTGGGAAAGATGGAAAGTTTGTAACTTCAAGACATATTAGAGAGCGCCTAGATAAAGAATTAGAAAAGAATTTAGCATTGCGTGTGAATGCAACTGATAGTGCCGATAAATTTATGGTATTTGGAAGAGGTGTATTGCACTTGTCTGTACTCATCGAAACGATGCGTCGTGAAGGGTATGAATTACAAATTGGACAGCCACAAGTAATTATCAAAGTTATTGACGGTGTTAAGTGTGAGCCTATTGAAGAAATGACGATTGATTTACCAGAAACTGTTTCAGGTAAAGCGATTGAAATGGTAACGATGCGTAAAGGTGAAATGCTCAGTATGGAAGCCAAAGGCGACCGTATGGTATGTGAATTTTTAATTCCATCTAGAGGAATTATAGGAATGCGTAATCAACTCTTGACAGCTACGGCTGGTGAGGCGATTATGGCGCACCGATTTAAAGAATACCAACCTCTTAAAGGTGGAATTCCAGAACGTCAAAATGGATCTTTAGTTTCTATGGAATTAGGACAAGCGATTCCTTATTCTATTGATAAATTACAAGACAGAGGTAAGTTTTTTGTAGATCCAGGCGAAAGTATTTACGAAGGTCAAGTGATCGGCGAAAATTCTCGTGGAGACGATATGGCGATTAACATTACAAAAACTAAAAAGTTAAGTAATGTACGTAGTTCTGGTGCAGATGATAAAGCGAAGATTGTTCCGGCAATTAAGTTCTCTTTAGAAGAAGCTTTAGAATACATTCAAAAAGATGAGTATGTTGAAGTAACGCCGAAGTCATTAAGGTTACGTAAAATATACCTTACTGAAGTTGACCGTAAACGTAACAAAATCATATAATGAGTTTTTTAGAAACTCACGCGACTGAAATCGTAGGGTATTTAGCAATGCTGTTGTTGTTGATTTCTTTTTTGATGAAAGATATCAGACGCCTACGTAAGCTAAACACTGTAGCTTGCGCGTTGTTTGTTGCCTATGGTTTTATGTTAGCAACCTCTTGGCCGATTATTATTTCCAATGCATCTATCATGGGAATTAATATATATTACCTGTTTTTGAAGAAAAAGTAGTATTTTCACACGGTTAACTAACTTGACATATAAGAATTTAGTAGGTCTTAATGTGCTGCACTAATATTCAGTGTTAGTTATCGTGCGTTATACTAATAGTTCTAATGAGCCAATTTGAAGTTACCTAAATTCATACGTAATAATTTAATTCTAAAGATCACCTCACTCAATTCATTGGTTGTGGGAGCGCGACTTTTGATGTCGTTAGTCGTTCAGAAATTATTGGCAGAGTACACAGGACAAGCAGGGATTGCCAAAGTAGGGCAGTTGCGAAACGTCTCCTCCATGCTTATGAGTCTCACGTCTGTAGGGACCTTTAACGGCGTTGTGAAGTATGTTTCAGAGTACAAGTCCGATCAAAAAAACTTACTGAAATTATTTTCAACGCTATATGTTTTTAGTTTCACGGCAAGTGTCGTATTATTTTTCGTCTTGTTTTTTGGAGCCTCTTATTTCTCTCATAAATTATTTTTATCAGATGCGTATGCCGTTATTTTTAAAGTGATGGCTGTTGCGGTTCCTTTTATTTCGATGAATCGAATTTTTAGTGGGGTTATAAACGGAATTTCGGACTATAAGAAACACACTAAAATTGAGTTTATATCTCATTTTCTTGCAGCTGTTTTGTTGCTCGTCAGTCTTTATTTCTACTCCTTAAAAGGCGTGTTAGTTGCCATTGCACTGACGCCGATTATTCAGTTTACAGTGCTAATCATCATCTTTGGAAAACTTTTAAAAGACTATGTTGATTTCAAATCAATCTCTTTTAAAATTCCTTTTCTAAAGCAGCTTTTAGGTTTTACCGCCATGTCTTTTGTAGCAACGGTACTTTCAAATTACGTTGAAATTGATTTAAGAACACTGATTTTAGAGAAAATCAGTGAAGCTGAAGCGGGCTCATGGACGGCAATGAATTCAATTTCTAAAATTTATATGCAATTTTTAATTGCAATTTTCTCTCTCTATATTTTACCCAAGTATGCAACTATTAACACCTCATTTGAGTTTAGAATAGAAATAAAAAAAATTTATACATCATTAGTCCCACTCGTTTTTATAGGGATGGTTTTAGTATATGTTTTAAGAAATGTATTAATCGAAGTTATTTTTAATGAAGCCTTTTTGGGCATGGCTATTTTATTTAAATGGCAATTGGCGGGAGATTTCGTTCGATTTATTGCCAATGTATTGTCCTACCAGTTTTTAGCTAAAAAACAAATCAAATATTTTGTATCGACACAACTAATTGGATTGGCAATGTATTATGTTTTTGGTAGATATTACTTAAGTTCATTTGGAACCGAAGGGGTTGTAATAGCTCTCTTTGTAAGTAATTTAATATATTTAGGAATTGTATTTTTTGTTTTAAGAAATACCTTTTTTGGGAAAAACAAGGAGATATAAAGGAGAGGGATTGAAATGTTTAAACAAACAGAAATGACTAATTTTAAAATTACAAAAAGCATTTTTTATCAGTTTTTGATACCTGTTTTTGTTGCTGTGGTTTTTGAGCTTATTTATAAAGAATTTGAAGTTTCAACAGTTTATAATTTTCTAGAAAATAGTTTATTCTCGATCCTATTAGTAAGCCCTGTTTATTTTATTGTGAATCGTAAAATCCAACTAGGATATATATCACTCACGTTTCTTCTATTTTGTTTTGCAATTTATTTTGAAACGGTTTACTACTACTTTTTTGAAGCCTATTTAAGTGCATCTTCACTATTTGTGGTATTAGATTCAAACAGTTCAGAAGCAGCTGAATTCCTTAATTTTTATGTCGATCATAAAGTCATCATCTTTTCCGTTTTGATGCTGGTTGTGATTGCAACATCGCTTAAAAGGTTTAAAACCATTCTGACTCCTTTTAATAAATCGTCAACACGGACGAGAGTTAAGATGTCTATATATATGTTGGTTGTATTAGCATTCCTTAAGTTCTCTGGACTGATCGTTTACAACCTTGCTTATTTAATCCTAAAATCTTCGATAGAGTACACAGTAGAGTCCAATAAACTTGGTGCCTATAAAACAAATAAAACTGGAGATTTCACCAATGTTTCCCGACCAGATAACCAAGAGAAGGAGGTTTATGTGATGATCTTAGGAGAATCGACTACCCGTTCGCATTTTAGCTTGTACGATTACTCTCGACCTACAACTCCCAAACTAAATTCTTTAAAAGATGACTTAATCATTTACAATGATGTCATCAGTCCTCATGCACATACGATAGCCTCAATCACTAAAATACTCACACTTGGAAATTACGAACAACCAAATAAAATAGGGGATGGTTCTATCATCCAACTTGCAAATAAGGCGAATTTTGAAACTGTCTGGTTGTCCAATCAGAGACCCATTGGAATCTATGAAAGTCTAGTCACCAAAATCGCATTATCTTCTGAAAAAAGTAAATTCCTCACCACCACATTTGGTGTCCATAACAAAGTAAAAGATGGCGATCTCTTACCCGAGCTAGAAACGATTCTGTCGGACGATTCGTCTTCCAAAAAATTCATTATAATTCATCTTATGGGAACACATGTTAGCTATGCAAACAGGTATCCCAACACTTTCAATAAATTTATAGACCCCCCCCAAAGTAATTATAAATCAGATGAAACTTCCAGAATAATTAACCACTATGATAATGCAGTGCTGTACAATGACTTTGTGGTTTCTGAAATTATTCAAAAAATTAAAGCTCTAAACACCAAAAGTTTTGTGCTATATATGTCAGACCATGGGGAAGAATTATTTAAAGATCACAATATGGCAGGTCACAATGAGGATGTAGGGACAAAAGACATGTATGATGTTCCATTTTTATTATGGCAGTCTGACACTTATAAGAAACAAAAGCTGATTACAGTCGACGAGAATAGACCCTATATGCTTGACGATTTGTTTCATGGACTTGCGGATTTGTTAGATATTTCAGCTCAAGAAGTTGAGCCCGAACGAAGTGTTTTTAATTCTGCTTTCAAAGACCGTAAAAGAATCATTTTAGAGTCTTCAGAATATGACGCCTATTTTAATTTAGATTAAATTTGAAATAACTATGACATTATGAATTTCGATAAAATTTCATTTAAATTTTGAGTTCTTCAAAAACTTCAAAAAAAAAGATATGCATTGTCACGTCTTCTTTAGGGAAGGGGGGCGCTGAAAAATCGTCTGCATCGCTTTCAAAAATGTTATCTGCCAAAGGATATGATGTTCATATTGTGAGTGTTCTTAACAAAATTGAGTTCAGCTATTCGGGAACGTTATTTAATTTAGGTACAATTAAAGATAATAATGATACCATAGCAGGAAGAATTTATAGATTGATTCAGTTTAAAAAATATTTACATAAGCATCAATTTGATTGTATAATCGACAGTCGATCAAGAGTTAGTGCTTTTAGAGAGTTTTTTGTAACGTCATTTATTTATGTCTCATATCCAGTAATTTATGTAATTCATAACTATAAGACGTCCCATGCGTTTTCTAAGTTCAATTTCTTGTCGAGATATTTGTATAAGAATAAGAAAATGGTGGCTGTTTCTGAAGAAGCAAAAAATAAGTTTAAAGCAAAATTTAATTTAAGAGATATCTCTACTATTTATAACGCTTATGATTTTGAAACTGATGTGTATGATTCCGAAGAAAAGGAAAACTTAAATACTGAAAAGTATATTCTCTTTTTTGGTAGAATTGATGACAAGCACAAAAATCTAAAATTATTATTAAACTCTTTTAAATCATCTAAACTCTCGGCACTAGGGTATAAATTGTTAATCTTAGGAAATGGTCCAGATCTTAATGCAATAAAAGAGTTATCCATGCAACTGGAATTAGAATCCTCAGTGGTTTTCGTTGATGCTGTTCCTGATCCTTCTCTTTTTGTTTCAAATGCGAAATTTACTGTTTTAACGAGTAGAAATGAAGGTTTTCCGATGGTTTTGATAGAGTCATTATCATTAGGTACGCCTGTAGTTTCAATGAATTGTAAGTCTGGACCAAAGGAAATTATAATAAACGAACATAATGGAGTATTAGTAGATTCCTATACAGAAGTTGCTTTTTCGGATGCTATGAATCGTTTTGTGACTGATGCCGAACTCTATAACCACTGTAAGAAGAACGCCAAAAAGAGTGTTGAGAAATTTTCTATGGAAAACATTTCTAACGATTGGAAGCGAATCATCGAAAATCTTCCTTAGAAAGCCACTCTAAATCACCATTTTTTAAATGGCGATAGATAGATGTTACAGCGTAATAAAGCGTTTTGCAACTGTTTAAGAAAACCAACAATAACCGAAGGTGTATTCAATAAAACACGTTGACTAAAATTAAGGTTCGACAGGTTGAT
>Ga0209712_10003607_pt1 | contig 12504 bp, 11 predicted proteins | sample ArcOceMetagenome_FD_187443 | JGI IMG/M metagenome (GOLD analysis project Ga0209712, IMG submission 187443) | Marine eukaryotic phytoplankton communities from Arctic Ocean - Arctic Ocean - Greenland ARC118M Metagenome (SPAdes) (version 2) | ecosystem: Environmental > Aquatic > Marine > Oceanic...
TGGGTGGAAAAAAGCAGAAGATTTCGACTTAGAAGGAACAGACAATTTAGATCAAGCAACCGTTGACGGTTCTCCGTCTTGGTACACCTTAAATACCTATATGACTTTTAATTTGAATAGAAATATGTTATTAACAGTTGCCTTTGAAAATATTTTAGATACGCATTATCGTTCCTTTTCATCAGGCGTTTCTGCTCCAGGAAGAAATATGGCAGTTTCTTTAAGAACGAAGTTTTAATTTTTTTCGAACAGTTGCGTTTTTCGTAATTATTCTAAAATCAAAAGTCCATCATTCAGAACTTGTTTCTAAATGATGGACTTTTTTGATTTGCTGATTTTTAATTTCTTTAAATAGTCAGACCTAACAGGAGAATATTTTTAGCATAAAAAATTTCCTATCAGATTTGGGTAAATTAATAAAATCTATTGCAGGAGTAAGCGTAAAAAAACCTATAAGGTTTGACTACTATAAAAAAAGGCAAAACATTCGTTTTGCCCTTATAGATGCCAATATAACACGTTTTTTAAAGTGTACTAATTTATTTTAAAGTGCGTATTTTAGCACTCAAATTCCTATAAAAACGGTCCGGTTAATTACCCGCACTATTTTACTTTTTCTTCTTCGTAAACTCATCCGTAATTTGCGTGATCGTATTAGAAATCCCTTCAATTCCTTCTTCCACAACACGAGCGATACTATTCACGTCAATCGGTTCACCACGCATTTCTAACTTTTGAGCAGCTGTTTTCGGTTCTGGTAGAATAATCATTAAGATGATATAAATTGGAATAAAAACACCAACCGAACCAAATCCTAATATGGCAAAACCGATACGAAGCCAAACAGGATCTGCGATACCAAAATAAGCAGTCAAACCCGAACAAACGCCACCAATTACCTTATCCTCAGGATTGATATACAAACGTTTTCCAGTTTTATATTTATTATTTGAAGTATTACTTTTTCCATAATTCATATCTTCCTCAAATCGAGTTTCCGCTCCAAAATCCTCTGGCGTTCCCATTCTTGCAATTGCGGCTTGAATATCACTCCTAGAGATAATTGTTCTATTTTCTAATCGTGTATTAAGGATTTCAGCCGTTCCAGATTCTATATCAGAAATAATTTCGTCCGCACTTTCATACGTTTGAAAATGTTGACGCAAAGCATCCAAATATTCTTTCAAATGTTCATAAGCATCATCATCAATTGTAAAAGGATAACCACCTAGATTAATATTTATCGTCTTTTTCATTTTTGTGTCGTTTTGTTGGTCGCTCAAAATATCATTCAAGCTATTTATCGTTTTTTTAGTTGATAATTGATAAGTCATTTTCAGGATTTTTAAGATGATTTGTTGAAATTGAAACACCTACTAATAATTCATCCCAAGCATTTTTTAATTGAGAAAGAAAATCAATTCCTTTCTCGGTAAGATGATAATATTTTCTCGGCGGCCCCGAATTTGACTCTTGCCAATTGTATGCTAATAAGTCGTCGTTTTTTAATCGAGTGAGTAAAGGATATAAAGTACCTTCAACCACAATCATTTTTGCTTCTTCCAATTTCACGATAATATCAGAAGGATAAGCCGCTTTCTCAGAAATAATCGACAATACGCAAAGCTCTAAAACGCCTCGTCGCAATTGTTTTTTAGTTTTTTCTAAGGTTTTATTAATATCATTATTCATAGTTTTTGTGTTTTTGATAGGACAAAGTAAAGGGAAATTTAATTACTATGCAACACAAGGTACTGTTTTATAACAAAATAATAGGCGAACAATAGTTCTTTGCCGATGAAAGATGAATTATTAACGTCAGAAATAGTCGCACGTAAACCGTAAACCGTAAAAGTCGAAGGATTAATCAATTTCGCTTTAGATTAGGAGAAGCAGAAATGAATAAAATATCGATTATAGCAAAGCAATTTCTGCTTCCCTTATAACTCCTATTACAATTTAGACTAAATACGAATTGAATAAAACATAAAACAATTAACCTTTTCAGTGTTTAAACATTGATATATTTAAGTTCAAAAATAAAAATAAATAATTATGGCTGACAAAGTTATTGCCCAAAAATTTCCATACGTAATGGATGTCGAACCAGGTACTTATGCTTGGTGCTCTTGTGGATTGAGTTCAAAACAACCTTACTGCGATGGTTCGCACAAAGGTTCAGGATACGCTCCGCTTATCGAGAAAGTAGAAACTGCGAAAAAAGTAGCTTGGTGTGGCTGCAAACATAATAATGGTGGTCCTTTCTGCGACGGTTCGCATAATAATTTATAAGAAATGAACAATTGGACAGGCGGTTCAAAATCGCCCGTCGTCAACTTAAGGAAATTAAAGTACCCTTCGCTTAGTGATTGGGTACTTTAATTTATATTTTCTCTTTTTTTCAAAATTCCGTTTTTTCCTAACTGTTTCTGTCTTTTTAGCCACAAGGTTAACTAAATTTTCAAACCAAGTATCTGCTTTTTGTTTACCCGAAAAAAATTATTATTACGAGATTAGCGACATAATGAAACCACTTTACAGACGAAGAATTTTCGTACGTAATTCGGATTTCTTTCTCATTTGGAAATGATAATTGAGATTGTGTTACGGGTTTATTCATATTATATATTTCATATCAATGGAAAAATGTTTTTCGATTTTTTTTAATGACATTTGCATTTTGAGTGATTAGAGATTTTTTATCTTTTTAAATAACCGATGTAAAGTCGGAATTTATACTGTCTTTTCTGGATGGTTAATATGATTCTTTTAAAGTTACATCAATTATTCTTTTTTCAAAAAATGAATTTTTACAAAGAGACATGAATCTATTTTATATTATATTATTGGTATTCATTCTAAACATTAGAACATATGTTTTAATGATTTGGGATAAGCGGAAATCGAAGCAAAAAGATGCTTGGCGAATTTCTGAAAAGCAGTTATTGATTTCCGGTTTGGTACTTGGAAGTGTAGGAATTATTGGTGGAATGTTTCCACCTGTTCACCACAAAAAACGCAAAAAATGGTTTCGTTACGGAATGCCCGTGGTATTAATAATTCAAATCTATTTCGCTTACGAAATCTACATTTGGGCAATGATTCGTTTTAATTTGTATTGGAAATTCCCGTTTTAAATTTCGCTTTCGTAATTTTACAATTCTCAAAACCTGTCGAGTTTTACTTGTCCCGAAATCTCGTGGGAAAAACCCGACAGGTTTGTTTTATTCATAAAACTAACAAACACAAAAACTATGGAAAATAAAAAAATGTCAATCTTCATTATCAGCGGATTAATATTAGTAGCGGCATTAAGCCGTTTGTTACCTCACGCACCGAACTTCACGCCAGTTGGAGCAACAGCACTTTTCGGAGCAGCTTACTTCACTAAAAAATATTGGGCGTTTATTATTCCTTTTGTTGCACTTTGGGTGAGTGATTTGATTTTGAACAACGTTTTTTATGCTCAATATTATGAAGGTTTCGCTTGGTTCACAAGTGGTTTCGCTTTAATAGTTGGTGCTTTTGCGGTAATTACGTTATTCGGAATAAGATTTTTGAAAAAAGTTACGCCAGAGAGTTTGTTCGGTTCAAGCGTCGTCGCTTCTGCTTTATTTTTCTTAATTACCAATTTTGGTTCTTGGATGTCAAGCGGAATGTATCCAAAAACTGGTTCTGGTTTAATGGCTTGTTACGCAGCAGGAATTCCTTTCTTTTGGAATACTTTAGCGGGTGATTTATTCTACGTTGCTGTTTTATTCGGAGTGTATGAATTTATTAAATCTTATAGTTCAAAAATGGAATTGGTGTAAGCCAAATATTTAGATATTAAATATGAATTATTAAGTATTAAATTATCGGTTTGACGGTGTTTTTTATTGATAATAAAATAAGGAAAAGGCTATTTCTGAATCATTCGGGAATAGCCTTTTTAGACTAAGTAAGAATCGCTATATTACTTTTTACACCAATAATTTGGACTTGCCATTGATTTGCAATAAATTGACATGTTGTTATAAAATTAGTGGCTTTTTAATCACGAAACCATTAATTTACCTTTCAAAACCATTCAAAAACTAATTTTTTCATGAAAGTAAGACTCGGTAAAGGTAAAGTGAAACTCAAAAAAAGTACAAATTTAATCGGTTTAAAAACCTTTAAATCTCGTTCTACAGGAGAGCCTACGGCACCAAAAGCAATTGAAAAAGAAGAAAAAAAATACACTCGCCTTGGAGGATTTCAAATTTTTGACCTTGGAGAAAAAAAAGATGCAGATTCTGAGTTAGATTCGCTTAGAGAAGCAGACGAAGTAGAAATTGGAACACACGTTTATGTCGGAGAAGATGGAAAAACGCCTTTTGTCCCAAATGGTGATATTTATATTACATTTTCGGAAGGTGTAGATGAAGAAGAACAAGCGATTGTATTAGATGAATTTAACCTAACGTTAGATGATAGAAGATCACCAAGTCGAGTTCGAGCAATGGTTACAGGTCAATCCATGAATCCAATCAAAGCAGCTTACTTTTTAGAAAAATGCTCTTTGGTCACCACTGCTTACGCTGATATGGATAGTATTTTGGATGAGTATAATGTCAGTGAACCGAATGACACTTTATTCGAACATCAGTGGCATTTAAAAAATAATGGAACTATTTTGGGTGCAAACCCCGCTCACAAAATTAATCCAAATGCACATTTAAGAGTTTTAGACGCTTGGAATCGTTTGGGAAATAAAGGCTCGTCAGATATTACGATTGCAGTAATTGATATGGGTTTTGATCTACAACACCCTGACTTAAAAGATAATATTGTGCATCCTTTTGATGTGTGGGAAAATGCGCCGTTTACAAAACCTAAAACTTTCCGTGATCACGGAACGCCTTGTGCCGGTGTAGCGTTAGCTCGTGAAAATGGTTTTGGAACAATTGGAGTTGCCCCGAATTCTAAATTTATGCCATTGAGTGGTTTAGGTTTTTCGATTCGAGATACAGAAGTCATGTATGGCCATTGTATGGATAAAGGAGCAGATATTATTTCATGTAGTTGGGGATCTATTCAAGCTCAACACGAATTAGATAGTGAGAAAGAAGATATTATAAGAAACGTGGCAACAAAAGGTAGGAATGGAAAAGGTTGCATTATTCTTTACGCTGCTGGCAACGAAAATCAAGAAGTCGTTAATGTCTATGGTCGGCATCCGGATGTAATTTGTGTGGGTGCAAGTACTTCTCAAGATATTCACGCTTCTTACTCTAACCGTGGTTTTGAGATAGATGTCGTTGCACCCTCAAATGGAGATTGGCCATTAATCGCACCTCGTGCATCTTGGGATGGCGGACATTGGTTTGATGGAAATGAGGTCGACCATCGCTACAAGCATTTTGGTGGAACTTCGGCAGCTACGCCCTTAATCGCTGGCGTTTGTGCGTTGATGCTTTCTGCGAATCCGAATCTTACCGCAAAAGAAGTGAAGGAAATTTTGATGCTTACAGCAGATAAAATCGGTCATCCAACGGATTATGTAAATGGACATTCTCGTCGTTACGGTGCCGGTCGTGTAAATGCAGATAAAGCGGTAGCAGAATCAATTCGTCGTTTGGATTCTGATGGACAGCCAGCTGTTGAAGAGAAAATCGTTTCCGGTGGCGGTTTATTCCGATTCAGTGTGACTCGTCAGCCTTCAGTTGGTTTTGGTGTTCAGATTGGTGTTTTTGCAGAATATGGCAATGTATTGATTCAAGTAGAAAAATTACAAAATATATTCGGTGCTTTACCAGTCATTGTAAATATTAATGAATTGAATGGTCGAACAGTTTATAAGGTTTTATTAGGTCAATTTATGGATGTGCTTGAAGCACGAGGTCTATTGGCTAAAATGAAAAGGAAAGGGTTCGATGGTTTTGCAGCAAGTTATGAAAAATTGAAATGATTAGAATTTAATCAATTAAAATGATATAAAAGGCAGCACTTTTCAGTGCTGCCTTTGTAATATAATTTAAATCGTAAAAAACGATTAATTATTTTTTATCTAAAGCCTAATATCTTAAAAATTAATCCAAAATACGACCTTCTGCATATAAGGGAAACTGTTGCATAAATGCGTTAATTTCTCCTCTAACCTTTGCAATTACGGCTTCGTCTTCAGGTTTATTCACGACTTCGTCAATCCATTCTACGGTTTTGATACAATCTGCTTCTTTGAAACCACGAGTTGTGATTGCTGCCGTTCCGATACGCATTCCTGAGGTAACAAATGGAGAACGAGTATCAAACGGAACCATGTTTTTATTAACCGTGATATCCGCACGAACCAAAGCTTGTTCTGCCACTTTTCCAGTAATATCTTTAGATCGCAAATCAATCAACAATAAGTGATTGTCCGTTCCACCCGAAATTACTTTATAACCTTTATCAACAAAAGCTTGAGCCATCGCTTGAGCATTCTTGATAACTTGCTTACCATAAGCTTTGAAACTTGGATCTAATGCTTCACCGAAAGCAACCGCTTTTGCAGCAATAACATGTTCCAAAGGTCCGCCTTGCATTCCCGGAAAAACGCCGCTATTTAAAATAGCTGACATTTTAATCAGGTTTCCTTTTTTCGTCGTTCTTCCCCAAGGATTATCAAAATTCTCGCCCATCATAATCAAACCGCCACGAGGTCCACGCAATGTTTTGTGTGTAGTCGTTGTCACAATATGACAATGAGGAAGCGGATTATCCAATAAACCTGCTGCAATCAGACCTGCTGGGTGAGCAATATCAGCTAATAACAACGCTCCAACCTTATCCGCAATCTGACGGAAACGAGCGTAATCCCACTCCCGAGAATAAGCCGAAGCACCACAGATAATTAGTTTTGGTTGAACTTCCAAAGCTTTCGCTTCTACTTTGTCCATATCAATTCTTCCAGTTTCCTCTTCCACACCGTAGAAATTTGGCTTATAAACTTTACCAGAGAAATTAACTGGAGAACCGTGAGAAAGGTGTCCACCGTGAGATAAATCGAAACCTAAGATATTATCACCCGGCTGCAAAATTGCCAAAAATACAGCTGCATTTGCTTGAGCACCAGAGTGTGGCTGAACATTAGCGTAAGCTGCACCGAATAATTCTTTTACTCGATTAATTGCTAATTCCTCTACTTCATCCACGACTTCACATCCGCCATAATAACGTTTGCCAGGATAACCTTCAGCATATTTATTAGTCAAACAACTTCCCATTGCATCCAAAACCTGTTGGCTCGTAAAGTTTTCCGAAGCTATCAACTCGATTCCGTGACGCTGACGTTCTAATTCTCTTTGAATTAAACTTTGAACAGCAGTATCTTTTCCCATGATTATTTTGTTTTCGGTCAATATTAAATGAAAAATAATAGCAATCATAAAACACAAAATATCAACCTCTTTTTTGATAATTTGGCTACCCTCTTGACGTTATAACGTTCAGTATCAGCTGCTTTATCTATCGTGGCGTGTTCGTAAATACGATAACTAGAGCCACTACTACTGGAACACTTTAAATTTACAACTTCAGAAGAATTGCCGATAATTTTCGGCAAATTTACAATAAAAACATCAAGATTAGAGTGAAAATTAAAAAGGTAGCGACTTTAACATATTTTGTGTAAAAACTAACAAAATTGTTAAGAAATTTAAGGTTAATGGATAGAAAAAAATAAAGGTTAATCGAAGAATCGTAAAAATGATAAAAACCTGTAAATTCATTATACCTTCATACTGCTTAAAAAACTTTACACCTTTAAAAAAATAAAAATGTTTCGACTATTCAACTCAAAATCACCTTGGATTTTACCAACACTACTTTTTATATTCTTCAATAATATGGCTTTCGCCAAAATGAATAAATTTCGTTGTATTTGGCGAGATAATCCAGCAACATCTATGACAATTGCATGGAATCAAGTTTCTGGTGCAAATCCGACTTTATATTATGGAACAACCGATTATGGAACGGAGATTGACAAATATATACTCAGTAAAACCCCAACCAAACAGGTGAAAGCAAAAGGAATGCTGAATTCTTTTATTCGCTTGATTAATTTAGAACCAAATACGAAATACTACTTCGTTTTGAAGGATAGCGAAGGGATGACGAAACGATATTGGTTCCAGACTGCACCCGATAATCCGAATGAACGATTATCAATCTTGGCCGGTGGAGATTCTCGAAATCACCGCAAAGGACGACAAAATGCCAACTTATTAGTTGCAAAACTACGTCCACACTGTGTCGCTTTTGGAGGTGATATGACTGGTTTAGATATTGAAGTAGAATGGCGAAAATGGTTTGATGATTGGCAATTGACTATTCCAGAAGATGGTCGAATGACACCAATCATTCCAGCTCGTGGTAACCATGAAAAATCAAATGCTTCTATTGTAGATTTATTTTATGTTCCAAGTGAATCCGTCTATTATGCACTGAATTTTGGAGGAAATCTACTGCGAGTCTATACGCTTAATACAATGATTGCCACAGGCGGAGATCAACAAAATTGGCTGGAAACAGACTTGAAAAATAGTGAAGATATGATTTGGAAAATGGCTCAATACCATCATCCAATGAGACCTCACACGAAGAAAAAAGCAGAAGGTACTCGCTTATATCAAAGTTGGGCAAACTTATTTTATAAATACGACATGCAACTAGTCGTAGAATGTGATGCTCACGTTTGTAAGACAACTTATCCGATTCGACCAAGTTATGCGAAAGGAAGCGAAGAAGGTTTTATACGTGATAATAAACGAGGAACAACCTATGTCGGTGAAGGATGTTGGGGTGCTCCAATTCGTCCTGCTAATGATGCAAAAAGTTGGACTCGAGCAATCGGTAGTTTTAATCAAATAAAATGGGTTTGGATTGACAATGATAAAATGGAAATTCGTACCGTAAAAACAGACAACGCTACTTCAGTTGGATCCTTAAAAGATGAAAACCGATTTACATTACCAGTGAAGATAAATATTTGGAAACCTAAAACAGGTGCCGTTATTATGATAAATCGCCGTGACGATTTACCTAAAGAAATACAAACGACCGATACAGAAACCGCTCCAATACCAAGACCTGCTCTAAAAACGAATATTTCAAAACCACAAACTAAAAAAACGCCACAAACATCAAAATTAAAACAATTAGCTATTCATTCTTTAACCGTTGAGACAAAGAATAATCAAGCTATTGTGAGCTGGAAAACGGCTGGAGAACCGAAAGATATTGTTTGTGATTTGGAACGTTCTGTGAATGGTTTTGACTTTACAACCGTTTCTCGTCTTTCCCTTTTGGGCAATACAAAAAAAGAACAATCCTATCAATTAACGGATGCAAATTTTGATACACAAAAAGCACCTTATGTTTATTATCGTTTGAGAAGTTATTTACCAAATGGGGAAGAAAGGTATTCCCATGAGAAAAAAATCGCTGCAAGAAAATCTGCCTATTTTACAAAAATTGAGGCAATCGACCAGACAATTAGTATAAAATATACACTCAAAATAAAGGGTGATGTGACGTTTCAGATTATAGATAATAATGGAAATTCTTATTTGTATCAAACGTATTTAGGTCAGAAAAAGGGCAAAAATACCAAACGAATTAGCGTAGAAGAAATCAAAAGTGGTCGATATATTTTATCCGTAAAATTAACAGATGGAACGATGATTTATCGACAGTTAGTAATTAATTAGTAATTACTTTTAATTAGGAATGTGGAATTAGAAATTAGGAATAAATCGTTGTAGCGATAATAATTCCTAGTTCCTAACTCCTAATTCCTGATTAATTTTAATTCCCATATTCATCCACAACTCCTTGCGACATTTCGATGGCTTTCGCCAACCGATTTTTAATATCGTCAATATATTCCTTTAATTCCATTTGCTTTGCCAAAATATCTGCCGGCTCAGCTTTATCCATAGAATGATCGTGATTATGTGGTTCCCCTAAGTTAGAATTATCATGAGCGTGACCTGGTACTTCTACTAATGATTCTTTCCATAAACTAAAATCTGCTTGTGCCACTGTAATTCCTGTAATGTAAGCGTCTGCATCCCCTTGCATTATCGGATCTTCAATGCTAGGAACAATCATTTCCACTTGTTTTATCAGATCACCCGTCATCAAAAGCATTTCCGAGACTTCGTTACCTGACACTAATGAAGCATCATGTAATTCACCTGCTTCTTGTAATTTTGCATCTGCTTCTGAATCCACTGATTCTTTACATCCGGTGACTAAAAGTGATAGAAAAAGGAATAAGCCTAAATACTTCAAAATTCTCATAAATTTATTTATTTATAATTAACAATATTTTTTCTGCCATTAAAATATCTATTTTACCCTTATTTTTGTTTAAATGTTCCGATTTTTATGAAAATTAATTTGTGAGCTTATGGGTTTAAAGGCATAGAGGCTTGAAGGTATAGTGCATTTTACCTATAAATATTTAAACCAATATACCTCTACATTTTTTATATATAAATCATTATAATGAGAAATATTATAGTTTTAAGTTTTATGGTTTTTGGTTTTGCATTTACAAGTTGTAATTCAACTGAAAATCAAGCGGAGAGTAAGCAATCAGCGTATTCCGAAAGTATGGATACATCTGAAGGAACGGAGATAAAAGAGAAAAATTCGGAAGAGAAAATTGATGAATATTCAGAGGAGGAAGATGGGTTCGAGGTTGACTCAGAAACTTTATCAAAAATGGATTCCGCTGCAAATGCAAGTATGGAATTTGAGCCAATTGTTGCGAACCGAGCCGCTGTGGAAAAGTCATTAAAACCGAATAAAGATGGCGTTATCGTTTTGGATTGGAATATAATGAATGATATTAAATTGAATGAATGTTTCAATGAAACAATTGGTGAATATTTTTGGTGTCCAGATTTTGGCAGTATTATGAAATCTTTGGCAGGAAAAACCGTGGCTTTAAAAGGTTATGTTTTACCGTTGGAAGGTAATTATTTTGTCCTTTCTATGAATCCAATGGCTTCTTGTTATTTCTGCGGCGGCGGTGGACCTCAATCTATTGTTGATTTAAAATTTGACAGTCCGAGAGCATTTAAAATGGATGCCCACCTCATGTTCAAAGGAACTTTGCGATTGAATAAAGACAATATCGAAGAGCTTTTTTATGTCTTAGACGATGCGGATATTTATAAAGTGAAATAAATTGTGCGTTCCGAGTTTATCCTACAGATTTAATCTTCTAACGTGAATTGCATAAATATAAATTGGAACTTATATTTGAATTACGTCAAAGAGTGCCGTTTGTACGATAAAACCAGCAACTCGAAAACGCACAATCTGAATCGCTCGAAACTGACAAGATGACAAAACTATACTGTCATTTAGATTGTTGTTTGTTATTTATTAGCTTTGGACGAGTAATTGATTAACAAGGATTAAGGTTTTAAGATTTTCAAGGTTGTAAGGAACAAGGTTTTCGAATCTACACCGTTAAAAATTACCATTTTTTTATCTATAAAAAATGATAATTTTTTTACAACAAAACACCTCAAAAACCTTTATATTTAAATTGACATTATTTAAAATATTTTATACATAAATCATCAAGAATAAAATTAGAAAGCAAATCTAATTTAATTGTTATTTGTAATGATTAAAAGGTGTTTAAATAACAATTCAATAATAAAACGATTTTAGCAATCTATTTTTTTTGATTGATTTTTAAAAGTAGTTATAGTATGTTCGACCAGAATGAATTTAAAAAATATGCGGTAAAACACATGGGCATGAGTAGCATGCACTTGGACAATTACATGGATAAATCTACCGCAAGCGTTCCTAATATTCAAGGCTTTACTCCTTCTGTAATCGAAGAGCGTCAGATGAATGTTGGTGTATTTGATGTTTTCTCTCGTTTGATGATGGATCGTATTATTTTTATGGGTGTGCCTGTAAATTCTTACGTTGCAAATGTGATTCAAGCTCAAATGTTATTCTTGGAATCAACAGACCCAAAGCGTGATATTCAGATGTTTATCAACTCTCCTGGAGGTTCTGTAATTGACGGTTTAGGTATTTATGATACAATGCAGTATGTTTCTCCAGACGTTGCGACAATCTGTACGGGTTTAGCTGCTTCAATGGGAGCTGTACTTTTAGCTGCAGGAACTACAGGAAAAAGAACTTGTTTGCCACATAGTCGAGTAATGATTCACCAACCTTTAGGTGGAATGCAAGGTCAGGTTTCTGATATGGAAATTTCTTACAAATTGATTAAGCAAATGCAGAAAGAATTGTACGATATTTTAGCAAAACACACTGGACAGACTTACGATAAAATCATGGAAGATTGTGATCGTGACAACTGGATGCGTGCACCAGAAGCCAAAGCGTATGGTTTAGTGGATGAAGTATTAGCGAGAGTTTAAATCTCGGGTTGCGAGTTACGAGTTACGAGTTACGAGTTACGAGTTACGAGTTGCGAGTTGCGAGTTACGAGTT
>Ga0209712_10003609_pt1 | contig 12504 bp, 12 predicted proteins | sample ArcOceMetagenome_FD_187443 | JGI IMG/M metagenome (GOLD analysis project Ga0209712, IMG submission 187443) | Marine eukaryotic phytoplankton communities from Arctic Ocean - Arctic Ocean - Greenland ARC118M Metagenome (SPAdes) (version 2) | ecosystem: Environmental > Aquatic > Marine > Oceanic...
AAAACATGCGGCATTGTAAAAAGTACCGATAAGTTTTCTGCCGGAAAGTTTATTTGCACTGTATGCCGTGCGCAGCACAACAATAATCGCATCAACAGCGGATCTTCTGGCTTCCTTAGGCGGCAGTTAACAGTCGTTAAGAACCGTGCGTCAAAAAAGACGCATGAGTTCGACCTGACGATAGAGTATTTGCAGGATATGTGGGCTGATCAGAACAGCATATGCGCAATCTCTGGCCTTCCAATGATCCCACACTTGGGCAGCGAGTATGCCGCGTCCATAGACCGCGTTGATAGCGCCAAAGGCTACACGAAAGACAATGTCAGGCTTGTCTGTATGAGGGCAAACCTTATGAAGAACTATTTAGCAGACCATGACCTCATATGGTGGTGCAGAGCAGTGGTGAATAACCTTGGAAATTGAACAGTTAGCGGCAAAACTCAAGGGTAACTTCCCCTTATACGCCAAGAATATCCTTAAAATCGTTACAAAAGAGGGCGCTTCTGTCCCTTTTGTGCTGAATGGGGCGCAGATGTATGTCCATCAGCAGCTAGAAAAGCAGTTAAAAGAGCAGGGAAACATCCGAATGTTGTGCCTAAAAGCGCGACAAACGGGCATTTCGACCTACGCACAGGGCCGAAACTTCTGGAAAGTCACCCAGAATCGCAACGCAAACGCATTTGTACTTAGCCATCTGGCGGAATCAACCAACGCAATCTTTAATATGGTGAAGTACTTCTATGACAACACGCCACATCCAGCTTTCAAACCTCCGCTCCTCTCTCAGTCGGCGTCAACTTTGGTATTTGATGAGATCAACTCGCGGTACAGGGTCGGAACCGCACGTTCCACGCAGACAGGTCGAGGACAAACAAACCGATTTGTCCACGGATCTGAAGTCGCCTTCTATCCCCAAGGGGCAGATATAGTCGCGGGTCTTTTACAGACCGTTGGTGGCAGTGGGTCAGAGGTAATTCTTGAAAGCACGGCCAACGGAGCTGGCGGTTGGTTCTACGATCAGGTGATGAAAAGCCTGCGCGGCGAAACCGAATGGATGACCTGCTTCATCCCGTGGTATTGGATGCCCGACTACCGACGAAAGCCGTCCCCCTATTTTGAGGCTACCCCAGAAGAGTACGAGCTGGCTAAACGCTACGGACTGGACGACGCGCAGCTATGCTTTCGCCGAGCCAAGCTTGATGAGCTGGGCGGCACTGATCTCTTTAAGCAAGAGTACCCGTCAACTCCTCTCGAAGCGTTCCTTACCAGTGGCAGGTGCTTTGTTGAGGATATCCACCTCACGACCTGCGAGAACGATACCTATACGCCTGACTTTATTGGCGACATATTGGGAGGCCATATAACGAGGCGAACCTATGGGCCTTATAGAGAGTGGTGTCCCCCGCAAGAAAATGAAAATTACTCTATCGGCGTAGACGTGGCTGAAGGTCTCGCTTACGGAGACTATAGCTGCGCTCAGGTTATAGACTCGCAGGGTCGTCAGGTTGCCTGCTGGCATGGTCACATCGATCCTTGGGATTGGGGCAACGTCGTGCAGCAGATTGGCGAGCGATACAACAATGCTTACGTCATTGTCGAAAGAAACAACCACGGACTTACCACGCTGCGAAGACTCCAAGAGATGTCGTATTCAAATCTTTTTGTGGAGCATTCTGTCGATGGAGCTTATAGCGACAAGATGACAAAGCGTGGCGGTTTTTTGACCACGTCCAAGACCAAACCTCTAATTGTGGATAACCTCGCAGCGCTACTTCGGCAGAGCCAAAGTGGTATCGCGGACATGGACTTATTAGGGGAACTTCGCACCTATATCATTGATGATAAGGGGGCTTTCAATTCACAGTCAGGGTGTTATGATGACCGAGTAATGGCTTTCGCCATTGCCCTGCATGGACTTGCATCAATGCCCCGCCCGAAGCACCGATCTTTCACTAGACGGTTCTCGACGCTTGATCCCATTGCAGGCTATTAATGATCGAATTTGACGAAGAAGTAGAATCTAAAGAATCTGACGGCGTACAAGATCACTCAGTGCAGAGTCTTGGCGCTCACCTGTCTTCCACTTTTCAAGAATATAAAGACGCCCGCAAAGAAACTGAGAACGAATGGCTTCGTGATCTTAGGCAATACAATGGTCAGTATGAAGCAGACGTTCTTGCGCGACTAAATGACGCTGGGGCGCGGTCAAAGGTATTTGTAGGTCTCACCCGAACAAAAGTCATGGCGGCATACAGCCGAATCATCGACCTGCTATTCCAGCATGGCGATCAGTTCTTTAGCATGGCAGCGACTCCAGTACCCGATCTTGACCCGATGGCTGTCATCCAGATGAAGCAGCTCGCAACACAGCAAATTGCTGATGCGGCTCAAATGGATCCCAACATGAATCAAGATTTGATCATGCAGCGCATGGCCGAGCTTGAGGAAGACCTTAAAGAAAAGTACAAAGATATCGCTGACGCTGCTGCTGAATCAATGACCTCTGACATCCTCGATCAGTTGATTGAAGTCAATGCAGAACAGAAGCTTAAAGAAAGTATTTTAGAAGCCTGCATATTCGGGTCGGGTGCTGTAAAAGCAGGCTCAGTCCGTATAGATAAAAAACAATCATACTCTAGAATGACTGATCCAGAGACCGGAGAAGAGGGCTTTTCGATTAATGTTATCGAGCAGCCCATGCCTGAGGTTGAGTCTGTTTCGGTGTTTGACCTTTACCCAGATCCATACTGCACATCACTCGACGATTGCGACGGACTTTTCCGCCGTCACGTCCTGACGCGAAAGCAGTTCAGAGAGCTGGCGGACTTACCGCAGTTTGATAGCGAGATGATCAAGTATCTTCTCAAAACAAACCGAACTGGAAACCATGTCGAGGAAGACCATGAGCGAACTAGACGTCGTATTGCAGGCATTAATGACCACAGCTCTTCTCATCGCTTCGAGCTGCTGGAGTACTGGGGTTTTGTAGATGGTTACAAACTCGAAGAACATGATGTAAAACTTCCCGAAGATGCAGACCTTTCAGCAGACTACTCAGCCTGCGTTTGGATATGTAGCGGCAAAGTTATTAAGATCATGCTTAACCCAATTGCGGGTTATCAAATTCCATACCATATCTTCCCATACGAAAAAGCTCCCCATCAGTTTTGGGGGACGGGTGTGCCTCGTATGATGCGTGACAGTCAGGGAACCCTGAATGCCGCAACACGAATCTGGCTAGACAACCTAGCCATGTCATCGGCACCCATGATGGAGATTAACACTGATCTTCTTGCTGCGGGTGAAGACCCCACGGACATTCATCCTTGGCGTGTATTTCTTCGCGAGGGTGGAGACGGTTCAATGCCGATGGTCAGGTGGTATCAGCCTATTGCAAATGCAAATGGCCTTAATCAAATCGTTGAGATATTCCGACGATTTGCTGACGAGACTACGAGCCTACCTTCTTATACGCACGGTCAGCAGAGCAACAGCATGAACAAGACAGCCAGTGGCATGTCGATGCTGATGGGTGCAGCTAATGTTGCGCTGAAGTCTACCATTAAGAATGTAGATGACTTCTTGCTAGAGCCTTTAATTCGCTCGATGTTTCATTGGAACATGGAGTACGGCACTAACCAAAAATCTAAAGGCGACCTAAAGATTATAGCCCGTGGATCTACCGCTCTTGTTCAGAAAGAAGTGCAGAGTCAACGCCTGCTTCAATTCTTAAGCCTAGTATCTAACGACCTAGACTCTAGCCTGATTGATCGGCAGCAGTTGATTAGCGAAGTAGCGAAGTCGATGGACATTGATCCAGACGGCATCATCAAGAGTGAGGAGCAACTTCAACTTGAGCAACAGCAGCAGCAACAACAACTCCAAATGCAAGCTCAAATGCAGCAGCAGTCAGGCGCAGGCAATCCTCAGGGTATGCCACCAGCCGGAATGGTCTGAGCTAAAACAGCTATTTGAAAACAGATTTACAGACGCACAGCAAAAGTTAGAGCTGGCGGATGAAAAAAGTTTCAGAAAAGAGCAGGGCAGGCTTGAAGAGCTTCGCTTTTTGCTAGATCTGGAATCGGGTGCAAAAGCGCACTTAGATAACCTTCGGAACCGGAAACGGACACCCGTAATAGAGTAGAGCGGATATCGAGCAATCGACCCGACAAAAATATGTCAAATAGAAATGACCCAGAACGCTTAGAAGCAGAAGCTGACGAGTTGATGAACAAGATGAGAGCTGTAACAACTGAACCGGAGGCATCCGATAATCAGGAAGTACAACTGGAACTTGTCCCAGAAGCCCCCGAACCAACGGACACGGCTGAGACTGTAGCTACGGATACTGATCATATAGAGGGCGGCGACTCCGATGATGATCTAAGGTTGGAAATTCAAAAAGCCAACAAGGCGATGAAAGGCGCTCAGTCACGAATGACAAAGGCTACGCAAGAAGCGGCTGACTTGAAGCGGCAAAATGCCGACCTGTTAGCAACACTTACGGAGTTAAAATCTGAGTTTGATGACCGCAAAAAAGATGACAGTAAGTTGAGTCAGCTTAGGGAAGATTATCCCGATTTAGCTGCTCCTTTACTGGACGAATTAGAGCGGACGCAAGGACAGATTGCCAACCAACAAGAAGCTTTAGCACAGCAAGCACAAAGCAAAGTTGATGAGCAGAACGAAAAAATTGCAGAGGCGCACTTTGATCGAATTCAATCCGAACACCCAGATGTCAATGATCTCGTAGAGACGGCAGACTGGCTAAACTGGCTTGAAGAGCAAGATGCACCAACAAAGCAGTGGATTCAAACTGGATCATCCAATGATGTAAATACCGTGCTGCACAGATTTAAAGCAGATATGGGGGTTGTAGTACAAACGCCGCAAGAGCGGGCTTTAGCAAAGGCAAAAGCGGTTGCAGAACCGAAGATGCCGAAAGCAAGAAAGCCCAAAACAGAAGGCGGTAAAAAAGTTTGGACTGTTGACGAAATTAAACGAATGCCTATAGCTCAATTTGAAGAGCATCAGGCAGAGATAATGGAGGCAATGGGCACAAATAATATCCGCCAATAATCTTGTTCTCTAGGCAAATGGATATGAGGAGACGTTTTTTAGGTAATTAAAAATGTCCTTTTCACAATTTAGTACTGGCGCATCATCAGAAGTAAACTTCATCCCAGAAGTCTTTAGTAAGTTAATGCAAGCCAAGTTTTACAAGCAGTCAGTTTTGCCCGCTATCTCAAACACCGATTATGAAGGTGAGATCTCAGGCCAAGGCGACAAAGTCATTATCCGCACAGTTCCTTCTGTAACGATTGGCGATTATAACGGCAGTATCACTACCCAAGAATTGGCAACCTCTAAGGTTGAGCTGAACATCGATAAGGCTAAGTACTTTAGCTTTAAGGTTGATGACGTTCTTAAAGCTCAGGCTGATATCGATCTAATCGAGAAAGCTTCATCTGATGCCTCTGAAGGCATGCGTATCGCTGTTGAAACTGACGTTTTGGCTGGCGTAATTACGGGTGCCACCACTATCGGCTCTCAGACTACTGTCTCTGCTTCAAATATTTTGGCTAACATCCTCGCAATGTCAACTAGCTTGGACAACCTGAATATCCCTGAAGAAGGTCGATTCATCGTTTTGAACCCTGCACAGATCTCTCTGCTTAAGCAGTCAGAATTGCGTCAGGCGTACTTAACTGGCGATTCTACTTCACCGCTACGCAACGGTAAGGTTGGCATGGTAGATCGTTTCACTGTGTACCAGTCAAACATGCTACACACACCAGCCTCTGGCGCAGATGCGGGCTACTCGCACGTTCTAGCAGGTCACCCAAAAGCAATCTCCTTCGCGTCTCAGTTCAGCAACACTGAAACTGTTCGCCTAGAAGCTACCTTTGGTGACGCAGTACGCGGTCTGAAAGTATTCGGCTCTAAGGTCGTTACTCCAGACGCACTAGTAGTAGGTAAGTGGAACTAAGATAGACCACTGAATAGAGGGGCGTACTTGTTTTTTAAAAGCAGGTATTGCCCCCCTGTTTTTTAACGGAGAAACCATGAACGCAAAGACAAAGAAAGACGAGCTGTTTGATAAAGCTCAGGTCGAGTATGGCAAAAAGCTAGATCGACGAATGTCTCTTGCTGACCTGCAAGATCAAGTCAACAGATTAGAGATTCTAAAAGACGAGCCAGAAGTCCCGACTCCTACTCTTATTCCGTCCAAAGTTAAGAATGTAGTTACGGGTAATATCTTTGAGTATCACGAATTGTTTGCGGGTAATCCTGATCTCCAGATAATTGAATGGGTAGAAGAGGAGAGCGAGAATGGCGACAACTAAAGTCGTAGATGTTTTAGATCGTGCAAGCATTATCTTGCAGGACGCCACCAAGGTGCGCTTTCCAAGCAGTGAGCTTTTAAAGTTTTTTAATGATGGGCAGAGAGAAATTGTCCTTCATAGGCCCGACGCCAATATGGTTAACACTACGTTAGCATTAGCCGACGGTAGCAAGCAGACCCTGCCTGCTATTGCTTTACGGCTGGTTCAGGTAGTGCGCAATGTATCTGGAAGAGCTGTCACTCAAGTGGACAGAAGAATACTAGACGAGACGCTACCAAACTGGCATGAGTCGGTGGCAGGCGTTAATAAGATTGAGCATTACATTTACGATGCTGCTGATCCTAAGAATTTTTACGTTTACCCTCAAGGGGCAAGCGGGACACACTCGCTGGAGCTTATTTACAGCACATCTCCAGCCGACATAACCATTAGTGATTTCTCGTCAGATGTGACGGTTATATCGCTAGATGATATCTATGGTAACGCAATACTTGACTACATCCTGTATCGCTCGTACCAGAAAGACTCTGAGTTTGCGGGGAATGCCGAGCGAAGCATGATGCACTATTCAAGCTTTGCAAACGCGCTAGGGATGAAGACGCAAGCAGATGCGGCGACAACACCGCAGCCGACGGGAGTTAGAGGATAATGAAGTTTATCGATCTCGCTGTATACGTCAGACCCGAAGTTCAGGGTTGCCCAGATTTTTTAATTGAAAGAGCAGTTAGAGATACGGTGATCGACTTTTGCCGCCGGACAGATATCTATTTAGCAGAGCCTGAGTATGTTGCGATTGTAACTGGCGTTAATGAATACGAGGTTTCTATTCCTGCGGGAACTGAGCTGAATCATATTGTAGACATCTATAACGACCATGCTGCTTTATCTCCGGTTAGCTATACGGAGTTAATCAAACGCCTTGGAGACCAGAACTCTAAAGGCACTCCTAGATTTTACGCGCAGAGAGATAACAAGGAGTTTTACGTTGCTCCTATTCCGGCAGCAAATGATTCATTCAGAGTCCTTTACAGCCTTAAGCCCAGCTCGTCAGCGACTGTCATTCCCGACACTATTGGCTTGGAGTATAGAGAGCTAATAGTTCATGGCACTCTTTTCCGATTGCAAATGATGGCGGGTCAGCCTTACTCAAATCCAAACTTCGGATCAATTAACCGCGATTTGTATGAGAAGGAAGTTGGCAGAACAATACGGCAGGCTAAGTACGGATTCTCTGGTGGTTCTTTAACGTGCAAACCGAGGGCATTTATTTAAATGGCTTATTCCACAACGATTAGTTTAGTGGCCGGTGATACGTTACCGGAACTAACTTTAACGCTTAAAGACTCCAACAGTGCTGCCGCTGGACAGGTACTTGATACCGCAGACAGTACAACTTGGGCACCCATTAATGTGACGGGGGCCACTGTTCGATTGAGAATAAGAGAGCTTGGAAGTACAACCGTTGCATCAACTTTAACTTGCACGGTCACAGAGGGTACTGAGGGAAAGGTCGTCACAGACTTTCCGACTGGAACACTTTCTTCAGCAGGAACATTTGAGGGTGAGATCGAAGTCACCTTTAGTTCAGGCGGAATACAAACTGTATACGATTTAATCAAGTTTAAGGTTCGGAGTGATTTTGACTGATGGCCGCAAAGTCTGAGATTACATATGTCATTGCTCATGCAAGGGCGTCGTATCGCTTACTAAAAGCAGAGGCATCGAGCGTTGATGCCAAATTGCTTGCAACATATCAAGACATATCCGCCGTTGAAGTAAAGCTTGATGCAGATACTCTTAACAGATATTTCAGAACTGATCAGGTAGTAATGACAGACGTCTTTACGATTGTTCACCAAAGAGCATTTGAAGAGACTGTTGGCACTGGCGACTCCACCACGATTATTAGCGGTAAGGCTTTAGCCGAAAGTTTGAGCTATGGCGATACGGCAACGGTTCTTCTGTTTATTAACAGGTCTTATGCTGACAGCTTTGGCTTTACAGATACAGCATCTATTTCGCCAGCTCTAGGTAAATCAGATCAGGTTTCTTTTGTAGAGAGCCTGCTGTTTGAGTCGGCAAGAATAATTGAAGAGCAGTTTTCGCTTTCTGACTCGCCGTCTTTGAGTATTGATAGGCTGCTTTCTGACGGGAGTCCGTTGTCAGATGTATTTGATAGAACGGTAACCTTTGAAAGATCTTTCTCTGATGCTTTTGCCCTCGATGATTTATTTAACGGTGGGCTTGTCTTTACAGAGAACAAATCAAATGTTTTCGGAATGACCGATACATTTAGTTACAACATGATTTTAGGTAATAACGCTGTTCTAAATGCATCAGCACTTAACACATACACTCTAAATAGGTAGAGAAAATGATAAACGAAACTTTAAAACTTACAGGCCGAGTGACCGTTCTTTTGAACGATGAAGTTGTTCAAGAGATTGACAACTTAGTGGTTACTGATGGCAAAGGTTATGTCGCATCGCGTATGAAAGATGCAACCGCTACAGTTATGTCACACATGAGTGTGGGTACTGGATCTACTGCGGCGGCGGCTAGTGATTCCGCCCTTGGCGCAGAGGCTGGTCGAGTGGCACTTACGTCTACAAGCGTTACAGGCGCAGCAGTCACCTACTCAGCAAGCTTCCCCGCTGGAACCGGAACCGGCGCTCTTACTGAAGCGGCTATCTTAAACGCCAGCTCAGGTGGAACTATGCTTTGCAGAACTGTTTTCAGCGTGGTGAATAAGCAAAGTGCCGATGCGATGACGATTCAATGGCAGGTGTCTGCTTCTTAGGCGGAGAATTAAATGGCTGTTAAGTTTTCAAACAATGCATCGACCACATTAGCTGGCAATGCTTCTAGCTCTGCAACATCCATTTCGGTTGCAGACGGATCTGTATTTCCTGCTTTATCGGCTAGTGACTACTTCTATTTAACGCTCGAAACTGCGGCGAACACAGCAAGAGAAATTGTTAAGTGTACGGCTCGCAATTCAAATGCCTTAACGATTGTTAGGGCGCAAGATTCAACGTCAGCGATTGCATTTGTTTCGGGCGATAAGGTAGAGCTTAGGCTTACCGCCGCCATAATGAATGATCTGGCAACGGCGTCAGCAGATTTGAGTTTATCCTCCTTTACGGGAGATGGCTCTACGATCACATACGCACTTACAACGTCGCCAATTGAAGCTAACACTTTAGTTTATCTTGACGGGGTGTATCAGAACAAAACGGCATACTCAATTGTCGATAACCTGCTGACGTTCTCTGCCCCGCCTGCTAGTGGCGTAGAAATCGAAATCACTGCGGCCACCGTTGCCCCAGTTCAAGCGTCGAGCGAGTTTAGGATAACGCAGCTAAGTGGAGACGGCTCGACAACAGTGTTTACCTTGTCGTCTCAGGCTACTGAAAATAATACTAACATCTTCATTGATGGAGTATATCAGTCGAAGAGCAATTACTCGGTGAGTGGGACAACGCTGACCATGTCATCCGCTCCGCCAAGCGGAGTATCCATCGAGGTGATGTCAGCACACGACGTAATTGTTTCGACGACTACGCCTGCTGACAACTCAGTTACGAACGCAAAACTTGACTCCGTTCTTGCGGGTCGGATCTCCGACCTTGAAGACGAAATTTTATTAAACTTGGGAGTATAGGCTAATGGCCGTCCAGAACAGCAACTTCAACACCCTGATCACGGCTATTGACACTAAAGCTCAAGCTTTAGCCGCATCGACAACAGATCCAAAAGACCTCGTATTTTTGGGTAAAACCCTTGAGGCACTCAACGTAACGGCCACAGTAAGCGACATCATTGCGTCTGGAGACACACAGGTAAACGCCGTTAATTCGGCTGGTAGTACGCTAGTGTCAGGCGTGAACACAGCAGGCACCACACAAGTTGGACTTGTGAACACAGCCGGTGCTAATCAGGTTGCCGCAGTCGCTGCGGCCGCAAGCTCCTACTCTTTGCATCCCAACGGCACGACTACAGCGATTGATAAAACGATTGTCGAAGATGAGTTTTTACTGGTCACTGCGGCTGGGAAAACAATTACATTACCTTCGGCACCGACTGCTGGACAGTCCGTTGTATACATTTCAGTTGGCAACTTTGTGAACACAGTGGTCAATCGAAATGGCAATAAAATAATGGGCTTGGCGCAAGACATGACAATCAATGTTGCCAATACCACTATTACCTTTATGTACCACGGCACCCTTGCCGGTTGGCGCACCTTTTAAAATTGGAGAATATAAATGAGTAACCTAACAGACTTTTTTGGAGCTACTGGCAAGGCAACAGCATCCGCAACAGGTACTACACTTGAGGCACTTACCGCTGGTGACGGTATTAAAATCACCGATACAGGAGACTTTGTAAAAAGCGAAAAGAGTGCTTTTGTCAATGACACTGTGAGCTACCCTTCGACTGTGTCGGATGACGATGGTGGTCAGTTCAGATACACGTCCCATGACCAATCCAAGCCCAGTAACTTTTATACGTCTAGTGGTATCATCATTGGCTGGTTTTATCAAAATAAAGAGCAAAACAGTAGTGCTGCCAACGGTTGGGGATTCAGAACATATACGGACGATGGCAGCTACACCCAGAATAATACGATGCGCAGCAGCGACATGAATGGTAGCTACATGTACTATAATGTGGGCTGTAAGTTTTGGGAACTTGAGAATGATGGCACGTTCACTTATGTTGCTGGACTGACCGGATGGAAAAGCCCTCAAAATAATCGCTCATACGCTAAATTAAACGTCTTAAAAATACAGAACAGTACTGGTAATATAGTTTCAACTTCAGTAGGTCCCGAGTTGAACACGATACAGGGTACTTACGAAATGGGTGTCGGCGGCTCATCAATTAACGGACTTGACTGCTACATGACGGCGAGTGGCCACATAGCATTAGCGTATGGTTTTAGCACCACCGGTAATGGCTATTATCCAAATAACTACGTTAACTGCTACACCTATGATAAAGCTGCGCCTCCGGCGACGATGCCACACAGCGGTTCCGCATCTATTCACACCTATGACGGTGATACTGGAAATTCTGTTTGGTACTTTGTTCCACTTGACCTGACGGCACAGACATTCTTAATGTTTGTTTGGCGTGGTAATTCAACCATTAGCGGCTATAAGGCCTATAAAGTCACAGTCTCTAGTGTCGGCGCAGTAACGAAGACTACTGCAAGCGACAATCTGGCATTCCCTTCGATTGCCACGGCATCGGGACTCACAAACGGCAACAGTAAATCCATTGTAGTGAGAGTTGCTGATGGCGTTTACGGCTACATCACTTCGGACAATAGCAACTACTTCATGCAGAAGTTTACCTATGATGGCACTGACTTTACAGCCAGCGGCTCAATCATAACTTTTGCTGGGGACTATGATGCTAGGTCTCCTAGTGTCTTGAATTATGGGGTTGGTTGTAACTACCACCTAGGAATGGATAAGTTCAAACTTTATTATTCCAATGGTAGCACTAGCGTTGAGAACCATGTGGTGACTCTCAATTTAGTCAACGGTACATTTACCAGTGCTAATGATTTAACTAACCTTTCTTCAGAAAGTGTTACCCCAAAAATGGCTCAGATGCATTTTGGTAAAGGCGGTGGATTGCACATTCAAGAAAAATCTAGTGACTACGAAAAGTGGGCTGGTACTCTTGTGCAAGGCCCATACTTTGCTTATGACAAGGCTACCAAAGACTATGTCGGAGTTGCTATGGCAGATGCTGCCGAAGGCGCTACCGATGCGTCGGTTCGACTGTTCGAGGCAATTGTTTCAACTACGTCTTTGCCTGCGGCCAGCTATGTACAAAAAGGTGAAGGATTCTATCTTTTGGATGTTGAGAATAACGGCCTAAATCCGGTGGAGGCTGGTGCAGAAAAACTTTTAAGACTACCCGAAAGTTCTTTAAACCACAGTAGCTGCCGTTTTAACGACAATCACAGTGCAGATTGGTTTTATCAAGAGAGTTATTCAGACAGACAGAAAAGCCATCCTTTAACGGTAACTTGCCCTACTTCTCAAACCACCACGCTTCTGAGCGTTTCCGGCAAGGGTAAAGTGGACGGTAGTATTTCTTGGGGCCACAGGTACAACAGTAATTCTAGTATCAATGG
>Ga0209712_10003610_pt1 | contig 12503 bp, 12 predicted proteins | sample ArcOceMetagenome_FD_187443 | JGI IMG/M metagenome (GOLD analysis project Ga0209712, IMG submission 187443) | Marine eukaryotic phytoplankton communities from Arctic Ocean - Arctic Ocean - Greenland ARC118M Metagenome (SPAdes) (version 2) | ecosystem: Environmental > Aquatic > Marine > Oceanic...
CACCAATATAATCCAGTGGTTGATCACTACCAAAGGCATCGAGCAAGAGGAATGGATCCAGCATGTTTAACTGCGGGGTACCAATAATACGAGTCATTTTAACCCCGTCCCCATCTGAGGCTGGCATACCTGAAGTGCTAAGTTGCAGTTCTCTCGATGCTACGTGGGTATGATTGAATGCAGTCATTAAGGATCTCTCTCTGGCTCAAATTTAATTACGCTGGAGCAGATTTTACACGATTGTCTAAGGCGTATGCACCTGGCCCATGGGCAACTAACAATAAAAATCCTCCAGCAATGGTGACATTTTTCATAAACGAGCTCATTTCTGCCTGGTTACTAAAATCATTGTGGAACATTACCGCCGACACTACGCAAAAGCCTGCTAAAGCAACACTAGCAATTTTCGTTTGCCAGCCAAGGATGATAGCCAACCCTCCCAGTACCTCAAGAGCAATCGCAAGGGGCAGTAGAGCACCTGGCACCCCCATGGCTTCCATATAGCCCTGAGTGCCCGCGTAATTGCCAATTTTGCTAAGGCCAGACATGAAAAACATCATGGCAAGAAATATGCGCCCTGTGGGGGCGGCGAACGTATTTAAGGTATTCATAGTAATGCTCCATTTTAAAATATTTTTGTGACTTATTAAGTCCATTGGCTGTAACTTGTATCGCCATTTTGTACGGACCGTTTTAGGGTTATCAACATCTGCGAGTTTGACTCAATAAAGAAAAATACCAGCTCATTGTTCGTACAAAGTGAACTTCAGCTATGGGTGAGTATCAGTCCATGTATAATCCATGTTTAAGTACTAATGGGTAATTAGTGTATTTATCACTTTACTATCCCAGCCAACTTGAGCTTAGCTTCTGCTGTCATACATAAGTGTCGGCAATGGCGGCTGCGGTGTGTTCACATCCATTCCATGGACTTCCTTTGCAAAAGCAGCAAACTCAGGCGGAAAAGCCGCTATGATTTTGCCCCAACTGGCGGCAGGATCATCACCTTCAATGGTCAAGATAACAAAGTCTCCATGGGGTGTTTCTTGTAGAAATGAACGCTCATGCACTCCGGCACCTTCACGAATTGCATCCACTTCTGGTTTCGCATTTGTTGAATTAATTTCATTCATCATTGCCAGCCACATTGGTTTTTTACCCGCTAAGATGGGCATACACATTGCTAATAAAGCCATTCTAATTCTTCCTTCTACTGTTTAGTTTTAAGGCACGGGATTAATAGATACTGTCCTTTACTTTGAATTTTCGAATGTTGCTTCTTTTTCTTTGTTTGTTTTGGCTTCATATTCCTCAGGTGTTAGGGCATGCCAACCAATACAATCTCCAGTGGGTGATCTGCCACATCCACATGTACCATTTTCATTTCTTACATTAGTCATAATTTGTCCTTGTTCTCTCGTTAAAAAGTATTGTGTTAAAGGGAATGGTTGGCAAGAACTGTGAGGGGTTAAAATTAGTTCTTGCTAACACCAGTAATATACAGTTTGACTAAGTGCGTAAAAACATGAAGAATACGAAAACATTGTTCGTCAAAAGAGAACTATATTCATGGGTCAGTTAGAAGATATGCAGATGTTTGTCAGGGTTGTTGAGGCAGGCAGCATCACCAAAGCTGCAAGCCAATTGAGCCTAGCTAAGTCTGCGGTTAGCAAACGGCTTAGTGACCTGGAAAGTAGATTAGGGTCCAAGCTCATCAACCGCACTACGCGCACCTCTAGCCTCACTGAGGCTGGCCACCAATATTACCAGCGGGTTCAACTACTATTAGGCGAAGTAGATTCGTTGAATGGTGATATAGCGCGTGAAAACAAAGTGTTGGCAGGATCGTTAAAGCTGGCTGTTCCATTGTCTTTTGGCATTACTCATCTCACACCCGCTATCGATTTATTTATGCGCCAGCACCCCGAATTAAGCATTGAGTTAGATTATTCTGACCGTAAAGTAGACCTCATAGAGGGTGGCTACGATCTAGCATTTCGTATCGGCTCCCTGCCAGACTCTAGCCTAAAGGCCCGAAAAATAGCACCCATTAAGCATGTTATCTGCGCCAGCCCAGATTATCTCAAGCGCCAAGGCACACCAGAAAATCCAGCACAGTTAAAGCATCATAAAATACTAAAGCGACCGGGTTGGCCATTGGCGGGCATGCCCTTATGGGACCTTGAGGGGCAGAAACATCTCGCTAATGGACAGTCTAGCCTTATTGCTAACAACGGCAATGCGATGACGCTTCTGGCCCTTGCCGGCCATGGCATTATTATGTTGCCAACTTTCTACGTGTGGGAGTCACTACAACGGGGAGATCTGGTACCCATACTAGAGGACTACTCAATGACCACCATACACGCTTATGCAATTTACCCAGCCACCCGCTACATGCCACTCAAGGTGAGAAGCTTAATAGATTTTCTCATTGATCGCTTTGGGGACGCACCCTATTGGGATCGTATATAACCCAGATACAGTTTGGTTGGGTTGGTCGGTTGGTTGGTGGATTAGTGGGTGTTATGAAAAATTGGTTTAAAAAGATAAATGTATTAGCGAAGATAGATGCCTAACCTGCGCATTGCACGCAGGTTAGGGTAAGAAAAAAGCAGGCTTTAGTTAGCTGTTCGCTTCAACATTAACATGCCCGAAGGTCGGACGTTAATGGCTTCGATTGGGCCTACTTGGGCTGACGCCGTATTCTCTACAGAGCCAAACCGGTCGACAATAGATACGACTGCACGCACGTTAACACCAGTGAGATAACGGGTCAGTTGGAGATCTTTAGAGTTTTCCCCTGGAATGTGGCTCCAGATATTGTCTACTGAAGATTCCCAGTAAATGCTTTCGGTGAAAACACCGTCAGGATCAGTTAGGTCACCCATTTTCAGGGTCAAAGTCTCACCTTCTAGCGCTATGCCAGAAATCGTTGGGGTACCCACGACATTATCGTTTACATTGCCTATAGGGCCCGCTATTTCACTTATTACTGACTCTGGGTGTCCAAATTTATCCACATAGCTCACTACTGAGCGAACATAAAGTCCTACTTCAGCTTGAGTCAGGATTAGGGTACTGTCCGCGCTGCTCAGTGGAGTCCAAGAGATCCCATCCAGTGAACCTTCCCACTTAAATGAGGTCACACCAGCACCATCTTCGTCTCGCACACCAGTTACGTTTACACGTAACACTTTGGCTTCCATAGGCGTACCGATTATCTCAAGCTGACCCAGTGGGGGATCATTAATATTTTGAACAGGGCTGGTAGCAGGAGACACTAGGTTCTCCACTGACCCTTTGCCATCTGTATAAGACAACTGGGCACGCAAACTATGTCCCACATGCTGTTGGCGAGGAATAAACACAGGTGAATTCGCACCACTTAGGGGTATCCAGCCTTGACCATCTAATCTGTCAACTTCCCACTGTAGGTTAGTCAGTCCGATACGGTCTGGATCCAAAAGTGATGAAATATCAATTAAAATTGGCTCATCTTCAAAGGCTTGAAAACCACCACTGGACTGTCCGTCAGTCAATGCACTAGAAGAGTCCAGTGCTGAAGAAGGTGCAGACACGGTCGAAACGCTTCCTGTCGAACCGCTTGCTTTAGGGGATAATCCCTCAACCACCGTGTTGGGGTCTAAAGACAGAGCCTCAACCACGGGCGTTGCCCCAACAATAGCTGTGTCTGAAGAATCGACAAGACTGGTCGATGCATCGATCGCGTCTCCTCCAGCACTTACCACAGTTGACACCGCATACGTTAACGCAACGAAGGGTAAAAATTTTATTTTAATCATTTTATCGGTCGCCCTGACTACCGGTTATAGGAATATTTCCAAGCTACAAATTTATTGCAATTGACGCCCAAAGTCAACAGTTTAAAGACCAACCTAGTCAAAGAGTTAGCAATATGGTTAGCAATATAGTAGCTCCCACCATCACTGTTGGGTGGGCCTATGACAATGATCTTTGGGCCACTCCATGAATAATAATCCATTTAATGACATACGTTTAAAATATTTAGCGTAAAAAAGCAACAAGTCACTCGTAATTTCTTTAAATTCAGTATTGCAGAGAGTCTTGTGATAGGTAGCCCGTTCAACACTGTTGAGCACCTATACAATCAGCACACAATTACCAGCTAGCAGCTACCAACTAATCATCTCACCATTCCAATCAAGATAAGACAACTGCCCATCCACATCCGCATTATTCATAATGCCAGCTAACTGTGACGCCACGAAGGCGGGCGTAAACAGCTTGTCACTTGGCACAGACGCTTGAAACGGCTTTGAAAGTGATGTATCCGTTGTCCCTGGATGAAAGGCGACTAATTTTACGTTTTTAGCGCGTCTGCCATATTCAATGGCCATATTTTTCAATACCATGTTAAGGGCAGCCTTAGAGGCCCGATATGAGTGCCATCCTCCCATACGATTGTCGCCTATGCTGCCTACCCTTGCACTCAAAGTCGCCACCACACAGGGCTGCTTGCCTTTGAGCAAATTGAAAAGTAATTTTAACCATAGCGTGGGCACCACCGCATTGCTTTGAAATATCGCATGTAAGTTTTCAGCGTTAATGTCTTCCAAGCGTTTTTCAGGCCAAATGGTGTCTGAGTGCAACAACCCATGACAAATACACACTCGACCAAACTGACCCGCCTGGGGCTTTAACTGCTCGGTCACCTCGACCATAGACGGCTCGTCATATTCAGTTTTGATCCAGACAAGCTTATCAGCTTCGGCAACTGAAACCCCTATAGAATCAGACTCCCCTGCTCTGCTTATGGCGAATACACGGGTAATGGATGGGTCACTTAAAAACTGGGTCACCAATGCTGAGCCTAAGCCACCACTTGCTCCCAACACCAAGGCAAAATTCGGTAATTCTGCTGTCATTTTGAAGGGCCACCAATGTCACAACGATCACATCGCAGTTCACCAGTGAGCAGAGCAGAAATTCGGTGACGATATCGAGCAAAAAAACGGTAGCCTAGTTGCGCTAACTGCTTAAAAATTGGCCAACGAAGGATCGCTACCCAATGCCCCTTTCCTACTAGGGCCCATGAATGGTAGGTCACCTCTAAGCCATAAATAATGCCACCATCATGCCATTGACCATGCAAAATCTGGTCCGCTTTATGTTGGTCAATGTGGGGGAAGCGCTCACTAAAAAGAGGCGCATAAATGTCTTCAAAGGCGAGATTCTTCGCATGATCAAGGCGTTCAAGATGTCCAATTTCCCTTGCACACAAAGGGCAACCGCCATCAAAAAAAATGGTTAATTGTGCCACTGTTAAAACTCCATTATCACAAGCGTGATCATTATAAGGTGTAAAATAAGGACGATAGCGGTCAAAGTTAAACGCATGCGCCAGTAAACCATCACTGCAGTGCCAAGCATCCGTTCTGCCGTCAATAAGCTTATAAAACCGAGCATAAGAAGGATAACACAAAAGACCTTAGGCACCGACGCTATAAACATGAGTAACAAAGCACCCCAGGCACTCAGCGCCAACAAATTACTCACTAAAACAGCACCCTTTGCTAGTCGATTGTTACCGATCGTTTGCCAACCCGCCCACAAAGTGCCACACATAAAACTTAAAATAACAGCACTGTAGCTAGTGAATATATCGGGCGCATGCACGACCCATGGTATGCCACTGCGAATCGCTGACCCAAACCACAGATCATTCAGCATAAGACACACCGGGATACCAAAGGGTATTAGTCCAGCATACCCTAGGATATGCATCAACTTTAGCAATGGCATGGCTGGGGCATCTTCACTACTGATCATTGCGCACCTTTAAATAAAATCTTTGTTAGCGACCCGATTAGAGGGCCAAAAATCGTGTTAATTTCGTCACGAGTTATCATTGTTAAACTGAGGTTTGTATTGCATTAGAACCTTGTCAAAACGACCAAATAAGATGATGGACAAACTGACTGCCAGTTTAATAAATAATAGATCTGCGTCAATGCTATCCAAGACTTTGATCAAATGCTATCAAATGGTTCCCAAGCCTACGCTTTGGGTGCAAAACACTTAACGTGTTGCGCGTTAGTTGGGATAGAAAAAATCCGCAATAGTTGGTATATTAGTCTCGAGCTTAAGGTTTTGTGAAGCGGACTTTCAATAACTTTCAATAACTTTCATTAACTTACATTAAGATCCAAAAGTATGACGTGTGATTTTTTTAAAGCCTCAAGAGGTCGCCCTAAAACCTTTGATCGAGATCATGTGTTAGATGTGGCCATGCATACCTACTGGCAGAATGGGGTAGATACCGTGTCTGTGAATGAAATATGCAAAAAAGCTCAGGTCTCAAAACCTGGCCTGTACCGTGAGTTCAATAATGAAGAAGGATTGATGATTGCAGCCCTAGGCTGCTACGAGGAGACAGTGCTCAAGCCTATGTTTGAGATGCTGACTTTAGATAAGCCATTTAAAGAAACGCTTAATCACTTAGTCGATTTTGTCACTGTGCAAGATGAAGCATGTAAACCTAACAGTGGTTGCCTTATGGTCAAGATGCGCCAATCTCGCATGCACCTTACCAGCGGCGCACAAGAGAAAATTGATGCTATTCAAGCTTGGGTATTAATGACTTATCAAGAGTGGATTGAGCGGTGCAAGGAAAAGGGAGAGTTCAAGACCAACATGTCCTCCACACTGGCCGCAAGTTATATTGATACACAAATTCACAGTGCCTTGGCACAACTTGCCCAAGGTGAGACAAATACCAATGTGAAAGGGGTCTTGGCTTTATCTTTCTCTGTGCTCGTTTAGCACCACGCGCCCAAACAAGAGCCTCTAAAGACTTCCTATTTAAGCACACCCAAAGCTTGCTCTAAATCAGCGATTAAGTCCTCGATATCCTCAATGCCAGCCGAATAGCGCACCAATCCTTCTGGTATTCCTGCAGCAGCCCGTTCTTCAGCACTGCACTCAACGTGAGAGGTGGTTACTGGTGGGCCTACCACTGTTTCTACGCAACCAAGGTTGGCCGCCATATGGGCAAATTGAAGCTTGGGTAGAAATAACTTAATGGCCTCTAGACCACCTTTTACTGAGAAACTAAGCATGCCCCCAAAACCAGACATTTGCTGCTTGGCAATATCGTGACCAGGATGGGATGCTAAACCTGGATAATTGACCTGCTCTACCATGGGATGGCTTTGCAGATAATGGGCGATAGCCATGGCATTACTATTGTGACGTTCAACCCGCAATTTAAGGGTTTTCATGCCCCGTAACAAACTGTAGGCATCCATAGGAGCCAGGGTTGCACCATTTATTTCACGGTAATGATAAACTTTTTCAACCAGTTCGTGAGAGCCACAAATCACCCCTCCTAAAGCATCAGCATGGCCACCTAAATACTTAGAAGCAGAATGCAGAACAATGTCTGCACCAAGTTCTAAAGGCAGCTGATTGATGGGGGTCGCAAAGGTATTATCAACCACCACCAATGCGCCCACAGCGCGGGCTTTGGCGGCTAAGCGTTTAATATCTGTTATTTTAATGGTGGGGTTGGTTGGGGTTTCGAGGTAGAGCAAACGACAACCTTTAGCAATTTCAGCTTCAAGCTGAACATAGTCACCCGTTTCGCACAGAGCAACATCAATACCCAAAGGGGGCAGAAACTCATTAAAAATAACGTTGGTGCCACCATAGCTGTCTTTAATAGACACGATGCGATCACCAGGTTGAACAAAGGTGGCTAGCGTGTTGCTAATGGCCGCCATGCCCGAGGCAAAGCTAGTAGCTGCTTGAGCACCTTCAAGGGTTTTAACTTTGTCTTCAAAAGCTCGTACAGTGGGGTTGGTATTGCGAGAATAAATGTGCCCAGGCTCTTGGCCAAGGGCCACTTTCTGCCAGGTATCAATGTCTTTGTAAGCAAAGGATACGCTGTGAACTACTGGAACTTGTGTGGAGCGTTCGAAAAGTTCATGTTCTTGCTCTCCACCCCAAATACTTTGAGTGGACTGACCCATCTGTTTGCGCATAAAAACTCCTCATAGGCTGCGACTGAATAAAATTAGGTGAGCTGAAACTCCCCTTCTCGTATGTCAAGGCAGCGCTTTAAAAGCCTTTATCTTGAGCCGCCAAAGATACTCTACAAGAGTCGGTAAATCAAACGATAAAATAACCCGTTTGCATTCAAATGTGTGAGCCAATGACTTAATCAAAGTTGATTTTCAAGCTCTAAAAATCTGTTAAATTACTGCTCTTAGGCTTTCAATATTGCCAGCAATTAATCTGCTCCTGTGCCATTCTATGCCCTGTTATAATAAAAACCGCAGGTAAAAGTTCAATGCTCAAAGCTAAATGTTAAAAGCAGTATTGATATGGGTTTTTATGCTAATCTAAAATGATGTAAGTTAACCTCTAACCAACGCAGCACGATGTCAGCAACCTTATTTTTACCCTGGACAGGATCAGGCGGGGAGTGATGTTATGGACCGACCACAATTTGTAGATGAGGCAATAGTTCAAGAACCATCCGGGGTTTTTACTGGCCGTTATGGGCCCTTTACCCTTAAGTCAGCATACCAACCCATTTTCGCTAGTCATGGCGAGGGGTTTCAACAGTTTGCATTCGAGGGTCTTATTAGGCCTTCTCGTAGTTCACAAGCAATACCTCCACTCACATTTTTTAAACAAGTAGATGAGTGTGATCACTTCTTTATTGAGTTTATGTGCAGAGCCTTGCACTTAAAAAACGCCCATACCTTGGAGCAGCCAGACGTGCGTCTTTTTATCAATTTGGATCCTAGTAAATACAATAATCCAGAACAATCAGTTTACGAAATTGACTTAATGTTAGAAAAAATGGCGCCCTTGTCTTTGTCAAAGAAAAATATTGTCATTGAAATCACAGAAGCCAAGGCTTTAAGTGACGATACCCTTAATATTATGGTGGAGCACTTTCACACATTAAACATAAAAATTGCCATTGATGATTACGGTACCTTATATTCCGATGCAAGACGGGTCGAATCTATTAATCCTGACTATGTGAAAATAGACGGACCCTGGTTTGCTTCCCAGTTCCACCAGCCTAACTTTATCAGTCAACTTGCTGACGTGCACCAGTATTTTGAGGCCAAAGGTATCCAGCTTATTTATGAGGGTATTGAAACCTATGAAATGCTAGCCACAGCAAAGGCATGTGGCGCAAAATTATTCCAGGGTTACCTAATGGGTAAGCCTCAACTGACTCCAACTATCACTTGGAGTAGCGATTTACTGATCATTAACTCACCCCAATAGATTAGTAAACTTTAAAGCGCCTATTTATAGATTAGTGAGTTATAGATTAGTGAGTTATAGGTTAGTGAGTTATAGGAATATGAGTTATAGGATAATGAGTTATAGGGCAATGAGGTGAAATCAAGTGTTGGTCTTTTTTCAGGCATACGCTCTGTAATACCCTCATAATTAAAACGACCCTAATCTGAATTATCCACAGCTTGTAACCTCTGCCAATGCGCGCATGCCTCATGCCCCACGCCCTATGCCCTATGCCCCATGCCAGATTATAAATAGCCAAGAATGAGATAAAAAAAGTAACCCAGTGTTGATGATTACTGACGCTGCCAGTCAAATTTAAGGCTTTTAAAACGTTGGTATTCAGTGATATTGTGTCCCAAATGAATTCATCATGGGCTGACTGATGAAACTAACTCTAGAACAAGCCCTTCAAAAAGGAATTGAAGCGCGAAAAAATGGCCAGATTCAAAAAGCCAACAAGCATTTCACTGACATTCTAGATGTTCAACCCAGGCATGCTCATGCCAATCATAATATGGGGTTATTAGCTGAAAGTGCCGGCAACGCCCAAGCCGCCCTCGTTTTCTTCAAAACAGCCTTAGAAAGCCGCTCCAAAAATAATCAATTCTGGCTGCGTTATATTGGAGCATTAATTAAGTTAGATCATATCAGTGATGCCCGAGATGCGCTCAGTCAGGCGCAAGATAATGGTATCAAAAGTGTGGGGCTTGATCGCTTAGAGCATATGATTTCTGACATACAGACCAATAAAGAGAAGCTCCAAGACCCTCCTTTAAATCAATTGAGGGATATTATTAGTGCCTACACGAAAGGACATCTTCAACACGCTTTAACTGGTGCAACTAGTGCCCTAAAGGCCTACCCCCACTCAGTGATCCTATGCAATATTGCTGGGGCTGCATGCGCAGGGTTATTGCAATTTGACAGGGCTATCGACTACTACCAAATAGCGATCAAAGTTAATCCTAAGTTTGTGGAGGCGCATTACAATATGGCGAGTGCCCTGCAAAACAAGGGTGATCTTAAGGGCGCTATACAGGCTTACAAACAGGCCGTTCTCATTAAACCAGACTATGCAGATGCCTATTATAATTTGGCAAATACCCTAAAGGACATGGGTGACCTTGGAGCTGCAATTAAAAGCTATAAGCAGGCCATAAAGATTAATCCTAACTTGCATAATGCGCATAACAATATGGGTAATGCACTCAAAGATATGGGCAAGCTAACAGCCGCGATTGAAAGTTACAAACGTGCGATAAAAATAAATTCTGGTCATGGGGATGCCTATCGAAACTTAGGTAAGTCCCTGCAAAATGTGGTGCTCACAAGGCCAGACTCTGATTTAAAAAGCATCATCCACTCAATGCTTGAATCAGCCAATCAAGCCAGACCCAAGGATATAGCTGCAGCTGCATTGAGCCTTTTAAAGCTTGAGCCTGCTGTAAAAGAAATTCTTAGCACGCATGTATCAGGCAAAGACCTTCAATTATTCGAAAGGCTGATAGCCAATGTGGATGAAGAACCCCTTTTTTTAAAATTAATGACCCTTTGCCCACTGGGCGATTTGGCCTTTGAAAAAACCCTGACTAATGCTAGATCAACATTGCTAATGTCTGTTGATAATATTTCAGCAGCTCCTAAAACCCTGCATTTTTTATCCGCCTTAGCATTGCAATGTTTTGCCAACGACTACCTCTACCATCAAACTGATGAGGAAACTAAATCACTGATGATCTTAGAAACATTAGTTGAGCAGGCGTTGTTGAAAGGCATTCAGCCAAGTCCTCAACAGATCCTTATCTTAGGTTCCTATAAAGCCCTACACCAGTATCAGTGGTGTGGCCAATTAAGCTTAACTCAAGATCTGCAAGCAGTGTTGGCGATGCAAGTGTTCGAACCACAGCAAGAACACTACCTAAAAACTAAAATTCCAATACTAAAAGAACTAAGCAATAAAGTGTCCTCAAAAGTCAGAGATCAATATGAGGAAAGCCCTTATCCTAAATGGATTGATTTAGGGTGGAGCTTATCACCTGCGCCCATCGCTAAAGTAGTTAAAGTGTTAAAGATCAGACTCTTTGAGCATAGCATTATTGAGGTTAAGGCCCCGACGATTTTAATTGCTGGCTGTGGAACTGGCCAACATTCAATTGATACAGCAGCAAGGTTTAAGAATGCTAAAGTTCTGGCCATTGATCTCAGTTTATCTAGTTTGGCTTATGCCCAACGAAAAACGGAAGCATTAGGAGTGCAAAATCTAGAGTACATGCAAGCTGACCTTTTAGATTTAGGTCAGCTCAATAAAACGTTCGACATCATCGAAAGTGCTGGTGTGCTGCATCATATGGAAAACCCAATGGCCGGTTGGAAAGTGCTGGCGAGTTGTCTCAAGGCAGGAGGTTTAATGAAGATTGGATTGTATAGTGAGTTAGCGAGACAGCATATTGTAAAGATGCGCGAGGAAATCCAACAATTAGGCATGGGGACAGATGACATTGGCATGAAGAGATTTAGAAATGAAGTCATTAGTTCAAAGGCTCCGCACCATCAATTAATCATATCCAGTCCTGATTTTCATAGCATGGGATCATTGCGGGATCTGTTATTTCATGTACAAGAACACCGCTTCACAATTCCTCAAATACAGCATTGTTTAACTGAGTTAGGCCTTAAATTCTGTGGTTTCGAAGTGGGAACCATCACCCAGGATTTTAAGCGAACTAATTCAGGCGAGGACGATGCTTATGATTTAATAAAATGGCACGCCTATGAACAAGCCCATCCCCATGCTTTTGCAGGCATGTACCAATTTTGGTGTCAAAAGGTTGGTTAGCTAATCGTGTACATAACTTACGTACGCTAAAGTATTTTCTAAATAATGCTCTTATGACTCAGTGTGTATTATAATTGCGCGTAAATAAAATCGTAAAACTAATCCCGAGAATGAGCGTATGACACAGAGTGAAAACCATAAATCTTTTTCTGTTGGGTCATATTTCAATGCAAGTGCTCACGGTAGTGATTCAAAAATAATGTTTAAAAGCTAGTACGTAAAACTAGTACGTAAAAATTAAGGGGTAAGAGGTAAGCACGTAAAGATCAAACAACTATTGATGCAGTTGCGATATATTTATATTCAGTAACCGGTCAATTCTAAAAAGCCGACGCCACCATGAGAGCCTTCA
>Ga0209712_10003612_pt1 | contig 12497 bp, 11 predicted proteins | sample ArcOceMetagenome_FD_187443 | JGI IMG/M metagenome (GOLD analysis project Ga0209712, IMG submission 187443) | Marine eukaryotic phytoplankton communities from Arctic Ocean - Arctic Ocean - Greenland ARC118M Metagenome (SPAdes) (version 2) | ecosystem: Environmental > Aquatic > Marine > Oceanic...
TTTCCTCAGCATCTTTATATACAATACTCCAAAAATAAATATTACCAGATGCCACTGAAAGCGTTATTATTACCTTTTCTAATGATATTAAGGATATCTTTAGCCAAGGATTTATAGAAATTAAAAAATCTAGTTTCGCTAGAAGTCGTAAAATTGTTGTTAAAAATAGGGAAATAGATTTAAAAGAAAACTTCATATTGGTTCGAGTGACAAAGAAAAATATCCTGAAGGTGAAAATTGATTTGCAGATATTTTACCAGAAATTTTAAGAGCTACAGCAATTGGTGCTAAAAGTAGAGCAGATCGTTTTTATAATAAAGCTGGGGCAAATAAAGTGCTGTCTAAAATTAAAGAAATGAATATTTATTATGTTTAGAATATTTATTTTCAGGTATCTAAACGAAGAAATAAAATTATTTTTTTACAATTTATTTGTATAAATCAACTGAAATTCGAAAGGAGATCATTGCGTTAGTTTTAAACTCAACAAACAAAGCAATTACAACTTTAGCTCTTTTCTGATAATAATTTTTAGAGTAATATGTAGAAAAACACTAATTTATTAAAGTCAGTAATTTGTGAAAATCGCTTTTAAGGAGTTTAAGTAAACTCCTTAAAAACAAGAGGTTTTGCTGCTAGTTTCGATGAATCAATGGCATGTTTCTAGATTTTGTAATAACACTAAAGACAATTTTTTTGAAGGAATCTTATTTTTCTGCAACAAAATTCAAAGCAGCTCCATTGATACAATGACGTTTTCCCGTAGTTTTCGGACCATCATCAAAAGAATGTCCTAAATGACCACCACACGTATTGCATTTTAGCTCCTTTCTTGCGTACCCTATTTTATAATCGACATCTAATTCCACATTACCTTTTACAGCCCTATCAAAAGATGGCCATCCTGTTCCTGAATCAAATTTATGCTCAGATTTGTATAAACTAGTTTTACAAGCTGCACAAACATACGTTCCTTTTTTCTTGTTATCGTTTAATTCACTTGTAAAAGGTCTTTCTGTTCCAGCTTCCCGAAGCACACTATACTGCAGAGAAGAAAGTAATTTTTTCCATTCAGAATTTGTTTTTTCTACTTTATAGATTTTTCGTTCTTTGGATGTATCTTGCGCGTTTCCAACGCAGCTAAATAATAAACTAACAGCTAATATAAAAGTGATTTTATTCATTTTTTTTATTTAGACGTGATTTTTTGTCTAAATTACAAAAAAACATAAAAAAACAGGACTCTTTTTTGTGTTTTTTGAAGTCTCAATTTCTATTAAAATATATTCTCAAAATACCATGTAACTGATAATAGATTTGAATCGAGCTTGATTCAACTTGGGTTTTATTTTAGACTTTTAGATGATTATGTGTCAAAAGTAAATATGGATGCAATAGCTTTATTATCAACTATAAGAAGGAATATTGATGATTTAAATGTAACTAAGGCCTGCTAGGATGAACATCTTTAGAAGGCAATAGCAATAGATTAGAGAGTTTAGATGGCAAATTGAAATAAAGCATTAATAATATTCTACTGCAGTCCTAAAAATTTTGTAGAACAATTTAACTGCATTTGGAACTCGTGAATTTGGAGTTAAAATAACGCTCCTAGAGGAAAATGGTCGTTATGAAAAATATTTTGGTATAAAGATAGAAAGTGCCTTTTGAAAACAATAAATTTGTAAACTATTTTATAAGTAAGTATCCTATAATTAAATATTAAATTCAGAAAAAATGAAAAATATAGTTCTTTTAGTGTTAACCGTTTTTCTTTTTGTTGCTTGCAGTACCGTGCCAATTACCGGTAGAAAACGTTTAAACTTAGTAAGTGACTCGCAAGTTTTACCTGCAAGTTTTGCACAATACAAGGTTTTTTTGGTAGAAAATAAATTATCATCGAATAGCGAAATGACTAATCAAATTAAAAATGTTGGTAAAAATATTTCTAAAGCTGTAGACCGTTTTATGCGCGCAAATAATATGCAGGCTGAAGCTAATGCGTACCAATGGGAATTTAATTTAGTGGATGATAAAACTGTAAATGCCTGGTGTATGCCAGGAGGTAAAGTTGTTTTTTATACTGGTATCATGCCAATTTGTGCTAACGAAAACGGAGTGGCAGCAGTTATGGGACATGAAGTTGCGCATGCTTTTGCAAAGCATGGTCAGGAAAGAATGACTAATTCTTATGGCCAACAAGTAGGTGGTTTGTTAGTTGCTTTGGGCACATCCGATAAAAGCTCAGAATCCAAACAAATGTGGAATACTGTTTTTGGTGTTGGGTCGGGATTAGGAATGTTGAAATTTAGCAGAGTGCATGAGCAAGAAGCAGACAGGTTAGGGTTGGTTTTTATGATTATGGCGGGTTATGATGGTGTTGAAGCGGCAGAAGTTTGGGTGCGAATGAGTAAAAATTCTGGAGGCAGTTCTCAACCACAAATTTTAAGTACGCATCCATCAAATGAATCAAGAATACAAGATTTAAAAAGTTATTTACCTACTGCAAGAATGTATGCTAAAAGGTATAATCAACCCGTATCTCAGTCCAAAAAATAAAATAAAATAAACAAATAGATTTACTATCTTGTGTGCCATTCAAATAATTGAATGGCATTTTTTTTAAATAAATTTATATGTTAAAAATTGGAGATAAAAAACTGATAAATGCTTGGGCTTTTTATGATTGGGCAAATTCCGTATATTCTTTAGTAATAAGTACAGCTGTTTTTCCGCTTTACTATAGCGCAGTCACCGCTGGTAAAACGATTTCTTTTCTTGGAATGGAATGGGATCATCCAGATAGTTTATATAGTTATGCTTTGTCATTTTCATTTTTAGTGGTTGCATTTATCTCTCCTATTTTATCAGGAATTGCCGATTATACCGGAAGTAAGAAGAAATTTATGAAATTTTTCTGTTGGATGGGTGGGCTGTCTGTATCTAGTTTATATTTTTTTGACGGTATAGATACCGTTTGGATCGGTATTCTTTTTACAATTTTAGCAAGTATTGGTTTTTGGGCAAGTTTGGTTTTTTATAATGCGTATTTGCCAGAAGTAGCGCATCCAGAGCAACAAGATAGGGCGAGTGCAAGTGGATTTATTTATGGTTACATAGGCTCTATTGTTTTGCTAATTATTAATTTATTAATGATACAAAAACCAACGTGGTTTGGAATTACTGCTTCAATGGCTTCGCGCATTTCTTTTGTTTTGGTTGGCTTTTGGTGGATCGGTTTTGCGCAAATAACATTTAGGAGATTACCTAATGATATTTATAATAAAAAGCCAAAAGAAGATTATATTTGGCGCGGTTTCAGAGAACTTAAAGTAGTAGCAAAAGAAGTGATGAATTATCCAACTCTTAAGCGGTTTTTAATCTCCTTTTTCCTTCTAAGTATTGGCGTACAAACTATTATTTTAATGGCAGCGATTTTTGGTTCTAGTGAGTTAGGTTTGCCAGCTATGAATTTAATTATAACTATTTTACTGGTACAAGTTGTGGCAATTGTTGGAGCGTTTGTATTTTCTAGATTATCAGAAAAATGGGGGAATATTAAAGCACTTAAAGTTACAATTGTTACTTGGATGCTGGTTTGTTTTACTGCTTTTCTATTAGATAAAGACCAAGAAAATGTAGAATATTATTTTTATGGATTAGGGGTTTTATTAGGTTTTGTGCAAGGAGCAATTCAATCTTTAACAAGATCAACCTATTCTAAATTATTACCTGATACAGAAGATCATGCGACTTATTTTAGCTTTTACGATGTTACAGAAAAAATAGCCATTGTTTTAGGAACTTTTGTCTATGGATTATTGTACGCAATCACAGATTCTATGCAATGGAGTGTATTGTGTTTGGCGGTTTTCTTTTTAGCGTCTTTTCTAGTATTAAATACTTTAAAGAAAACAAAATATGTTCAATAAACTAGGTCTTTAAGACTAGCAGTGTTATTCTAAATATGTTTCATCTTATAGGAGTTTAAATTAACCACCATAGTAATTTATTGCATTTATGTAAAAGTTATTAACTTTATAAAAGATAGGGTTAATTAATAAAAAAGCCTTGTATAAAATATACAAGGCTTTTTTATTTAAAAGTAATTATGGTATCAATATGAAGTCTAAAATTTTATTGAACTTCAATTGAAAAAGTTACTTCAACATCTGTACTTCCTCCAGCTTCATCAGAAGAACCATTATTAGGTTTTGTAGGCTCGTGTTTTAGAATAATTGTTAATGTTCCTGTACCTGCATTTCCTGCTGTTAAGGCCGTTCCAATTCCTATAGGATTTCCATTTGAATCCATATCGGTTTTAGTAATGGATACACCAGCAACTGAAGATGCATAGAAAAATTCATGTTCATCAGCTTCTTCTTGAACTTCTTCAGTAATATCTTCTGCTGGAGATTCTGTTTCATTTAATAATTGTACTGAACCTGTATACGTTGTATTTGCAGTTAAAGGACCAGAAACATCATAAGTTGCGTCTTCAATACTTCCACCAGTTAAATCTTGAAATTTTAACGTAACGATATCTGCACCATTGCTTAATGTGTAAGTAACCGTTGTAATTAATTCCTCTTCATGGTCATGATCGTCATCATGGTTATCAGAACAACTAGAAAGTAAAATGCTAGAAATAAAAAGTAATGCGATTAATTTAATTGAATGTAATGTTTTCATAATTTGTGTTTTTTAATAATTTATTTTAATTTTTAAATTGAAATTTCTACCTAATTCATCAGCAAAATATCGGAGCCTGTTTAAGTTTTCTCTATAAGTAACATTAAACAAGTTTTCTATATTAAACTCAAGCTTTAATTTTCCTTTATTAAATGCTTTAAAAATAGCAGAAGTAGAAAGGTTAAATAAAGAGTAACTAGGCGGTGTTGTGCTAATATCTACAAAAACATCTTCTTGTAGTATTGCATTAAATGTGTAAAAATTGTAATTTGGATACTGATTTTGTTGTAATACGGTTCTGTGTTCTAAGCGAATCGATAATTGGTTTAAATTTTCATTCCGATAGGTAATACTATTACTAAAATTTGCAGAGGGCATATGAATCAAAGGAATATCATCCGTCAAATTATTTCCTCTTAACAAACTTAAACTACCTTGGTAATCAAATTTATCTGCAATTTTCTTGCTTAAATCAATATCAACTCCAAAAATTTGAGCATTAATTTGATTGTATTCCCAAACAGGAAAAGCACCTCTAATAGTGGTAGTAATACCAACAGGAACTAATTGAATAAAACCGTCTATTTGTTTAAAATATGGACTAATAATGAAGCCAAAATCATTATTATTTCGTTCTAAAGAAATAACAAATTTATTGGCAACTTCTTTGTTCATCGTTAACAAACCTGTTTCAATTCTTGCGGCAGAATGGTGCAAACCATCACTAAATAATTCTGATGGATTTGGTACTCTTGTCGCTAATCCATAATTAACTAGGAGTGCTACATCATTTTTAAACAATGTCGAATATCCTAAACTGGCAGAAATGTTATGAAATGTAAATTTAGGATTTGTCGAAATTCGAGTTCCATCAACGTTGCCAGTCTCAAACTCTGGGAAGATTTCATCATAATTATAGGTTTCTTCCCAATCTGAGATATTGTAACGTTTTTTTGCATTTATTTTAGAAAAGTCATAACGAATACCAGCACTTAACTCACTAGTTGCACTTAAGTTATAATTTACTATCGAATAGATTGCCGCATCATATTTATCAAAATCAGGAATTAAAGGACTTGTACCTGTGCCGGAAACCGCATCATTTTGCTGATACCGGGCTAAAAGTCCACTATTAATTTTAAGGTTGTCAAAAGCATCTATTTCTAAATCTGTTTGAATCGAGTTTGTAAATAAGCGTAAATCAATAACAGGCGTATCTTTTAAATCACCTCTTCTTAAATCAAATTCTTTTCGTCTATTTATCTGCAAGTCGTATTGAACCGATAATTTACCAAGACTTTTAAAACGTTTGTACGCTTCAATTTTGCCTAAATGATGTAAAATAGATTGCTTCGGAAAATCGATATTATAAGAAAAATCTTCAATAACTCTTGGTTCTTTGTTGTTTATAGCATTTACCAAATCGTTCACATTTCCAATGTGTGAAGATTGCAAAATAGCAATCTCATTGCTTACAAAGCTATAGTAGGCATTAAAACCCTTTTCATAGCTATTGTAACCAATTTTAAAAGACGTGTTTATATTTTTTAAACCGCTATTGGTAAGACTATAATCGGGTGTGCTAAAATCGCCAAATTGTTTATAATTTGCTTGGATTTTAGAATATAATCCTGATTTGTATGTTTTTACAATTTCAGAATTAATATTACCACCTAAACCATTAGAGTTAAAAGAAGTTATTGTACTGCCAAAAATGCTATCAATAACAGCATATTTTTTAGGTCTAATTAAAATTAAACCACCAATAGCGTCACTTCCAAATTTTAAGGTGTTTGCACCTTTAATAACATCAATTCTCTCACTAGAATTTATATCAATATTTGGTGCATGTTCATCTCCCCATTCTTGGTCAAACATTCTTACATTATTATTTATAATTAACAATCTGCTACTATGCAAACCATGAATCATCGGTTTTACAATACTGTTTCCGGTATTCAAAGAAGATACGCCACTCAACGTCTTTAGAGCATCCCCTAAAGATTTATCGCTAAAATTATCAATAGTTGCTTTTTTAATAGATTGCTCTATACTCGTTTTTGCAGACTTCGAAGTTGTCTTAACAATAATTTCATTCAATTCATTTAAATGATGTTCTAAAAATATTTGTTTGTTAATATTTTTATCAAGATTGATGGTAATTCTTTTAGTTTCGCAAGAAATATGGTTGATTTCAAGGATGTATTTATCTTTACAAAGATTTTTAAACACAAAAACACCTTCTACATCTGATATGGTATAGGTATTTAAATTTTCTAAATATAAAGATGCACCAATGATAGGTGTACTATCATGGAAATCAGTTATTCTTCCTCTAAAAGTAAATTCGCAATCTTGCGCAGTTTTGGGTAAGCTTTCTTGAGTATAACTCGAGAAAAAGAAACCGCAAAATAATGCACATAAAAAGATTTTTAGCGTCATTGTAATGCTTTGAAATGAATAATTAATACGTAATTATACGAAAGCAGGTGGACCTCTAAGTTGATAAGGTAATGGTTGATATTTAGTTAAGAAGTAATAAGTAACATCAATAGTAACCATTTTCATAAAAGGTACTATTGATTTATAGCTGTTATTTGTTAAGTATCCTTGGTTGACTTTAAAATAGTTAAAGTTACAATCTAGCACCTTTTCATGTACATGATTTTCGATTTTAGAAATGCATACAGGATGTGTATGATTTTCTAAAGCATGCATAATCTGCGCACCTGATGGTATAAAAAATACGATCAGAAATAAAAAGGCGATATGTTTTTTTAAAAAATTAATGGTATTATTTTTTATTGATTCTTAAACTAAGGCTTTCTGCATCTTTGTAGAAAACGACCGCAAAAATACGAATATCCTTTAGGAATAGCCCCAACTGTTTTGTTAAAAAATACTGTATGCCATAAATATGCTCGCTCGTTGATTTATTGGCCAAAATAGAAATAATATTATCTATTCCTTTAATAATTTCAGTAGAGGTAAGCGATATTAGAGCAACGCAAGTATTCGCATGTTAAAATATTTAAAACCTATTTTACCTTATAGATAGTTGCTTTTTTTTTGAATTTTGAAAAGCCTATCTTAACGGTAAAATCATAAGAATCAGCTTTAATTTTATTAATCTGCACAAACATTGGATCTTTTTGTAAATCCGTTTTAGGGTTTATGTATTTTAACGTGTAAAAGAAATTATTTTTCCACTTGATAGACAGCGTGTCCACATGATTTCCATGTTTACTAATTTGAATGCTATCTTTTCTAATAATCGTCTCTTTTACAAAACTCTTACCCGCAGGAATTTCAAAAACACCTACTTTAAATCTGTCCGAATTGTCTTCAAATTCTGATTTGCATGAATAGAAAAAAAAGAAAAAAGAACAAAGAAAAAAGCATGATGTAAGAGAAGAAATGATTTTTTTATATAAACTTATTTTCGTAATCATTTTTTTAAAATTTTATACTAATAAATAATAATTATCACCAACTAGATTCCCGTATAGTTTGATGGTGTAATCGCTTTTAGTTCATTTTTAATTTCTGATGAAGTTTCCAAGGTATCAATAAAATCAGCAATTGATTTTTGATTGATTTTTTCGTTGGTTCTTGTCAATCCTTTTAAAGCTTCATAAGGGTTTGGATATGCCTCACGTCTTAAAATTGTCTGAATTGCTTCTGCAACAACCGCCCAATTATTTTCTAAATCTTGTTCAAATTTTTGCTTGTTTAGTAATAACTTATTCAATCCTTTTAAAGTAGACGTAAAACCAATAATTGTATGTCCGAAAGGAACACCTACATTTCTTAAAACGGTGCTATCGGTTAAATCTCTTTGTAAACGAGATATAGGTAACTTTGCAGAAAGGTGCTCAAAAATTGCATTTGCAATTCCTAAGTTTCCTTCAGAATTTTCAAAATCAATCGGATTTACCTTGTGTGGCATTGCAGAACTACCCACTTCACCAGCTTTAATTTTTTGTTTAAAATAATCCATCGAAACATAGGTCCAGAAATCTCTGTTTAAATCGATGATAATTGTATTGATACGTTTTAAAGTATCAAACAATGCGGCCAAATGATCATAATGTTCTATTTGTGTTGTCGGAAAAGAATGCTGTAAACCTAATCGGTCTTGCACAAATTCACCCCCAAAAGCTTTCCAATCTATAGATGGATAGGCAACTTTATGAGCATTATAATTACCTGTGGCACCTCCAAATTTAGCAGCACTAGGTACTTCATTTAATAATTTAAATTGCTCTTTTAAACGAACTACAAAAACAGCTATTTCTTTACCTAATTTTGTTGGAGATGCAGGCTGTCCGTGTGTTCTTGCCAACATAGAAATATCTTTCCATTCAATCACTAATTCTTGTAAACGTTCTAAAACCTCTTTGTAATAAGGCACATACACTTCATTCATTGCTTCTTTAATTGAAAGCGGAATTGCTGTGTTATTAATGTCTTGGGATGTTAATCCGAAGTGAATAAATTCTTTGTGCTTTTGTAAACCTAAAACATCAAATTTCTCTTTGATAAAATACTCAACTGCTTTTACATCATGATTTGTAATGCCTTCGATATCCTTTATTTTTTGAGCATCCTCCGTCGTGAAATCTGTGTAAATTTTACGTAAATCTTCAAATAAATCCGAATTAAAATCAGCTAACTGTGGCAAAGGAACTTCGCACAACGCAATAAAATATTCAATTTCTACACGAACTCTGTATTTTATTAAAGCCTCTTCAGAAAAATAGTTTGCTAATTTAGATATTTTACCTCTGTAACGTCCATCAATTGGAGAGATTGCATTTAATTGTGTTAAGTCCATTTTTAGTTCTGTTGTTAAGTGCAAAAATAGTCAATTCAACAGATTTATAAAGTAGATTTCTGATGTTTTTAAATCATTTTTAATATGTGATTTCCGCTTGCTTTTTTTTCTTTATTCTCGTGAATAATCTTTGTTAAAATAACACTTTTTAATGCTGGATGTATTCTGTCTTTTTCTAATCAAAAATAATATAAAAAGCTCATGTTATAGTGGCTTACAGCATTTTTGCGTGGTAATCATTCAATCAAAATCAGTTTCTATCATGGCATCAATATCAATGCTTTTTAAGTTTTTTGAAGTTCATTCTTATTTTTAACCCAGTGTGCCGTTGCTGCATGTTCACAAATTTTCGCATTGGATCTAATGGCTCTATCAAACTTTAAGATTGTTATTTTTTTGAAAACTTGTTCAGATCTCGTCGCATTCATTCTAAATGGTGGTGTGTATAAATCTATTTTAAATCCTAGCATTGGTAATGAAAACTTTAGGTTCTTCATTAAATGCAATCTTGATTAAATATTTACATAAATTTGGATTTTATAAAATAATATTACTAACTTTCTGACGGTTTTATTTCTTAAGATTTCCTATTAAGTCTAAATGAACTATTAGATAAATAATGCTCATTTTGGTATGAATATTTTATAAAGACACTTCAGAATTTACATTAAGATTTCTACTGAAATTGTCCTTCCTGTAAAGACAATAATCTAAATAAATATTTTTACAAAAAATATTTTTATCGTAAATTTACCTTAAATTATGAAAAAAATGATACCTATAAAAAGATTGTTTTTTGTTTTTACTTTTTTCGCTTGTTTTTTTATGGATGCAACTATTATTGCCCAGAAAATAAATCAGTTTAATGAAAATAAACAAAGAACTGGGGTTTGGCAAAAAAAGTATGCGAATAATAAGATTCGTTATTCTGGCGCTTTTGAAAATGGAAAGGAAGTTGGTGTTTTTAAGTTTTACGATATTTCAAGTTCTCAGTTTCCAGCAATTATTAAAACCTATTCTAGTGAAAGTTCGTCTGTTTTAGTTGAATTTTATACCATAAAAGGTAAATTACAGAGCAAAGGCTATTTTATAAATAAGGATAGAATTGGTGCTTGGATCTACTATTTTAAAGATGGTAAAAAAATGTCTGAAGAATTTTATAAAGAGGGCAAGTTAGAAGGGAAATTGGTGAACTATTACCCGAATGGAAAAGCCACAGAAATTTCATTTTATAAAAACGGATTAATAGATGGAATTTCTCAAAAGTACTCCAGTAAAGGGATTTTAATTGAAGAGGTCACTTTTAAAAATGGAACTCTAAATGGTGTTGCCAAATATTTTGAACTGAATGGGGATCTAAAAGAGACGGGTTCTTATTTAGAAGGAAGAAGAACCGGAAAGTGGGAATATTATTTAGATGGTGAAGTTGCTCCTGATGAAAATCTAAAGAAGAAGAAATCTACTTTTACGAGGAAAAATTAAAATTGATTTTTAGGTTTCAGTGTTTAATAGTAGCAAAGCTAGAGTACTTCATATTTTAAAAATTTTCAATTTTGTTAAAAGCCAAAAACGAAAAGCATCAATAAATTCCAATCAAATTTGTAACTTTGTAAGCTCAAAAATAAAAAATGAAACGAGTAGTTGTTGGCCTTTCTGGGGGAGTAGATTCTAGTGTTACAGCACATTTATTAAAAGAACAAGGTTTTGAAGTTATTGGGCTTTTTATGAAAAATTGGCACGATGATTCTGTAACGATATCTAATGAATGTCCTTGGTTAGAAGATAGTAATGATGCAATGATCGTTGCAGAAAAACTAGGAATTCCCTTTCAAGTAGTAGATTTAAGTGTCCAATACAAAGAGCGTATTGTGGATTATATGTTTGATGAATATAGTAAAGGACGGACACCAAACCCTGATGTACTTTGCAACCGAGAAATAAAGTTTGATGTTTTTATGGATATCGCTTTAAAGTTAGGCGCAGATTATGTGGCTACAGGCCATTATTGTAGAAAAGGAGAAGAAATTATTGATGGAAAACCTATTTATAAATTACTAGCAGGAAAGGATACAAATAAAGATCAATCTTATTTTTTATGTCAATTATCTCAAGAGCAATTAACGAAAGCATTGTTTCCAATAGGTGAATTAACAAAGCCAGAAGTAAGAGAAATTGCGAAAGAGGCAGATTTAATTACGGCTGAAAAGAAAGACTCTCAGGGTTTGTGTTTTATAGGTAAAGTACGTTTGCCTGAATTTTTACAGCAAAAATTAGAGCCAAAAGAAGGTGTAATTGTTGCCATTCCTTCGGATTTTGATCAGTATACAAAACCAACGCTAAAGTTTGAAAATAAAGAAGCGGAATTAGCTTATTTCTCAACAAAGTTTTCTTATCAAAAAAAGGACGGAAAAATTCTCGGCAAACATCAAGGAGCCCATTATTTTACAAAAGGTCAGCGCAAGGGATTAAATGTTGGCGGCACAAAAGAGGCGTTATATGTTATTGAAACTGATGTTGTAGAAAATATAATTTATACAGGAGAAGGAAAAAATCATAAAGGCTTATATAGAAATATCTTATTTGTTTCTAATGAAGAGATTCATTGGGTTCGTGAAGATTTAGTGTTAAAACTTGGAGAAACGATGCAAGTTGAGGCAAGAATAAGATATAGACAACTACTAGAAAAAGCAATTTTACATAAAGTAGCTGGGGGGTTGTATGTAGAATTTGAGAATAAACAATCTGCGATACAAGAAGGGCAATTTGTGGCTTGGTATAAAAATGAAGAATTGTTAGGATCTGGTGTAATTTCTTGATAAAAAGAAATATAACCGTAAAAAAGTAGTAATTTAGAGATATGAAGAAATTATTTTTTTTTTTATTTTTAATTGCAACTTTTCAGCTATCCGCGCAAGAAGATGCGTGGGTTTTTATAAAAGACAAACCTAATAAAACGATTTTTTTAGAG
>Ga0209712_10003614_pt1 | contig 12489 bp, 11 predicted proteins | sample ArcOceMetagenome_FD_187443 | JGI IMG/M metagenome (GOLD analysis project Ga0209712, IMG submission 187443) | Marine eukaryotic phytoplankton communities from Arctic Ocean - Arctic Ocean - Greenland ARC118M Metagenome (SPAdes) (version 2) | ecosystem: Environmental > Aquatic > Marine > Oceanic...
CAAAGTCTATCGTCTGGTTCCTTTCTCCTTTCAAAGGAAGGGCTGGAAAAGTATGGAATCGTAGAACGATTTTCCTGTAATTGCCATAAATTCAGCCACGAAACGATATCTTTGTGATTAATAAATCTTATCTTTGTGGTCATTTTTGAAAGGAGATAGAATCTCAAAATCTAATAAATCATAGGATGCTAAAAATTAATGTAAAAATTCAGTTTATCGTAATGGCCGTTTGCCTTGTATTATTCATTATCCTACAAGCGACGGTAGGAATTGGATTCGCATTCATTCCATTATTAATACTGATTGGTTTCGTAGTTGCTTATATTTTATTCGGTACAATCGCTTCGACAAGTGAAATTCTGAATACCGGAGATTTCGAAAGAGCCGACAAAAATTTACACTTAACTTTTAGAATGGGTTGGTTATTGAAATATTACAGAGGCTATTATTTGCAACTGAAAGGTTTTATTGAAATCCAGAAAAAGAATATAGAAGTTGGTGAAGATTATTTGATGCAAGCGCGTGAAATGGGTTTGCCGACCAATACAGATAAAGCGACCGTTGCCTTGCAATTAGCGAGTTTGAGTTTCAATAAGCGTAACTTTCAAAAAGCAAGTGCCTACATTCGTGAAATCAAAGCTTTGGATGTCAAAGAAAGAGCGATTTTGGATCAAGTTTCACAAATGGAGAAAGCAATAAGAGCAAAACCAAGCATGGGACAAATCATGGCAATGCAAGGAATGAAAGGTGCGAGAGGAAAAATGAGTAGTATGCAGCAGCAAGAACAAAATCCGAAAGTAAAAAAGAACAACCGTAAACCTTCTTCAAAACGTAAGAAACGTAAGTAAGTAGTTGGTAATTCTCAATTGATAGTCCGTAATTTTTTTTACGCAAAAAGACGATTTAGCTTTGCTAAATCGTCTTTTTTATTTCATACAACTAGTTGAAATCCCTACCTTTTAATCGTTCCAAAGCTTCCTGAAACTTTTCAACTGTGCCACAAAGTGAAATCCGAATATAACGCTCGCCAGTCGTTCCAAAAATAAAACCTGGCGTAATAAATACGTTAGCATCATAAAGTATTTTATCTAACCAATTTTCAACCTCATCTACGGCATCTGGAACTTTCGCCCAAACGAATAGGCCAACAGCATTTTTATCATATTTTGCACCTAATAAATCCATGATTTCCCAAGCATATTCTCGACGTTTTTCATAGATACGGTTTTGATTTTTGTACCAGCTTTCGTCTAAATTCAATGCTTTTGCTGCCGCAATTTGAACTGGCAAAAACATGCCTGAATCCATATTCGATTTAAATCTCAAAATATGCTGCAATAAATCTGCACGACCGAATAGCCCGCCTACTCGCCAACCAGCCATATTATGCGATTTGCTCAGTGAATTTAATTCCAAAGCACAATCTTTCGCACCATCAATTGATAGAATACTTTTCGGATTATTATTCAATACAAAACTATATGGATTATCATTGACAATCAGAATATCATGCGTTTTTGCGAAAGCGATTAATTGTTCAAAAAAAGCAATCGAAGCGTCCGCTCCAGTTGGCATATTTGGATAATTCACCCACATTATTTTGACTTTCGTCAAATCTTGTTCAGCGATTTCTTCCAAGTTTGGTTGCCAATTATTATTCGCCTCCAAATTATAAAAAATTGGAGTCGCTCCCGTTAATTCCGAAACCGCTTTATAAGCAGGATAACCAGGATTCGGAACAAGGACTTCATCCCCTTTTTCCAAAAATGTCATCGCAATATGCATAATGCCTTCTTTAGAACCAATCAATGGTAAAATTTCACTTTCTGAATCTAACGTTACATTATAATATTTTTCATACCAATTTGCGAAAGCAACCCTCAGAATTTTCGCTCCTCGATAACTCTGATAACCATGATGATTCGACTCGACAGCAGCTTTCGCCAGTGCTTGGATAACAACAGGTGCCGGCGGCAAATCTGGGCTTCCAATTCCTAAATTAATAACTTGCTGAACGCTTTTCTGATTTAATTCCTCTATTTCTCGCAATTTTCGGGAGAAGTAATATTCTTTCGTTTCGCCAAGGCGACTTGCAGGTTGTATCATATCAAAGTAATTCCGAGCTCCAGCTTGGAAGTTTTATGATTAAATTATGCCCAAGCTGGAGCTCGGAACTACTTTTTTACACAAATTTCTACATTAATCATTTTATTCCTAATACTTTTGTTGGAAAATTTAGTACTTAGTGAAAATTCAACAAAACAGGTTGATTTCTTTAAAAAACAACTCGTTTGATAATATAGACTATGAGTAAGAAATCTTGGAAAACTTTAACAAATATAACCGTTTACGATAACCCGTGGTTAGAAATTCAACATCATGAAGTCATTAATCCAAATGGCGGTGATGGAATTTATGGCGTTGTGCATTTCAAAAATTATGCAATCGGTATCATTGCATTGGATGAAAATGGAAATACTTGGATTGTCGGTCAACACCGTTATCCTTTAGAAACATACTCTTGGGAATTGCCAGAAGGCGGAGGACCTTTCGAAGATACACCACTAAAGTCAGCAAAAAGAGAACTGAAAGAAGAGGTTGGAATTTCGGCAAATAAATGGGTAAAACTACTAGAAATACATACTTCTAATTCGGTAACAGATGAATTTGGAATCGTTTTCATTGCTCAAGATTTAACTTTTGGAGAAACCGAACACGAGGATACAGAAGATATTACGATTCGAAAATTGCACTTTTCAGAATTGGTAGAAATGATTATGAAAGGCGAAATTACCGATTCCATTACGATTTCGGCAGTTTTGAAATTGCAATTAATGATTGAACGAGGAGAGTTTAAAATTTAAGATTATGCTGATGTTGTTTGAGCTTCAACACTTCAATCGCCTAGAAATCGGTACAGGCACATTAATACAAAAAAAATGACTAAAGAAAATATAATAGAATATTTCAAAGGTTTACAAGATTCGATTTGCGAAAGCCTTGAAATAGCAGATGGGGAGGGAAAATTTGAAGAAGATTTGTGGGAAAGACCTGGCGGTGGCGGCGGACGTTCTCGTGTATTTCAAGGGAAAGTGATTGAAAAAGGTGGCGTGAATTTCTCTGCTGTTCATGGTGCAATGCCGGAGAAAATCTCTCAAAAATTAGGCTTGGAAGCTGCGGAGTTTTTAGCGACCGGCGTTTCTATCGTTTTACATCCGCACAGCCCAAAAGTTCCAATTATTCACATGAATGTTCGTTACTTTGAAATGAGTAATGGTACTTGGTGGTTTGGTGGCGGAATCGATTTAACGCCACATTATGTCGTAGAAGATGATGCAAAACATTTTCATCAGGAATTAAAAACCGTTTGCGATAATCATCATGCGGATTATTACGCTGAATTCAAAAAATGGGCAGATGATTATTTCTATCTAAAACATCGTAAAGAAACGCGTGGAGTCGGTGGAATTTTCTTTGATAGATTGAGTGAAAAAGATGGATTTACAAAGGAAAGTCGTTTTGAGTTTGTAAAATCTGTCGGTGAAGCTTTCGCCCCAATTTATACGTATTTCATGGACAAAAATAAAGATTTGCCGTTTACTGAAAATGAAAAAACATGGCAAATGCTTCGTCGTGGACGTTATGTGGAATTCAATTTGGTTTGGGATAAAGGCACAAAATTCGGTTTAGATACGGATGGCAGAACGGAATCTATTTTGATGTCAATGCCGCCAGTGGCGAATTGGGTTTATAACTATAAAGCAGAAGCAGGAAGTGAAGAAGAGAAGACGATGCGTTTATTGACGAAAGGAATTGATTGGGCGGGAAGTTAGGCTTAGAAACCTAAAAGACCGTCATACCGACCTTTGTCGGTATGACGGTCTTTTGTTAATTTTTCAGTAGTGAAACCAATTTCCACATTCCCAATAATCCATGCATCACAACCGCTCCAACAATCCCCAAAATCGCCATTTCTGAAATCTGAAAATAGACCACAAAACCAATTGAAACTGGAACAGCTAAAATAACCCAAGATATTAAACCAATCTTCTGCCCTTGCGAAACGCCACCTAAAGCAATCGTTCCCAAAAAGACGATAACGAATAACGAAGTCAACATCAAAATCGACCAATTTTGTTCATTATTGATATAAATCAAAAGCAATAAAAACAGCAATAACGAACCGATTACAATATATTCATCCTTTAACTTCAGGTTCGATTCTCTAGCATTTTGATTTTTAATTTTGATACCAAAATAATCAAAAACCGGAATCATATTCGCCCAAAATGGATTATCAGGATTCGTATTATCCGTCATTCCGTAACGAATTTGAATATCATCTCTTTCTGGTTGAAAAGTACCGAAGAGTTTATCCCAAAACACGAAAGTTCCACCGTGATTCTTATTGATATATTCCGGATTTTTTCCGTGATGAACTCGATGATGAGAAGGGGTGATTAGTATTTTTTCTAAAAATCCCGACTTCTTTACAATCGCATTATGATTATAAAATTGAATGAAATAATGGAATGCGGAAACCAGAACAAATTGCTCCATACCTACGCCCAAAAATGCCAGCGTTATGAAAAACGGAAATGACGTAATAGGCTGATACCAAGAATTTCGAATTCCAAGCGACAAATTAAAATGTTCAGCTTGATGATGAACGCTGTGAATATTCCATAAAAAATGAATCCTATGATGCATTCGATGTGACCAATAATAACAAAAATCCCAAGCGAAAATAACGAATATCCACTGAGCAACGACGGGCAATTCTCCTATCAAACCAAACGACCAATTCGTTACTAAATACTCATAAATCACTAAGACAAAAACCCTCGCCAACCAAAGCATAATATGTCCCGAATTTACATTCGCAACGATTTCTTTCCAAGGCATTTTCTCGCCTTCCACCTTTGCTAAGAATATAACTTCCGCTATGATACAAACTAATAATAAAGATGTTCCAAAAATTAAATTCATATTATTTCTTGTTCAAAGTAGCATGAATATTCCTATCTGTATTCACCTATACGCCACAAATAAGAATATCTGAACTACTTTTTTAGTGCTGATATTTCGGCTCCCGTTAGCTCTTCGTAAGTATGCCGACTTTCATAATTTTTCGAAAATTCATCTTGCTTTCGCAAATATATTTTATAAGCATCGTTCAATGATAAATTTAGCCAATCATGTATTTTTTTTGCTTCCGAAGATGGCGATTTAACCATCTTTTCAAAGTCGATTTCTAATCGTTCCCAATCATTTTTATTCTCAAAACCTTGAATATAACCTTGCCATTCTATGAGCATTTTGATTGTCGTTTGGCGAACCGTAGCGGCTGTTTTAACTGCCGCATCATTATTTCCCATATTCTCATTTTCTAACTCAGCAGCTAAAGCAGCCGCTACGGGAAGCGTACAAAAAAAGCTATATAAGTTTTCATTCAAACTAATCGTAGAAGGAATCGTTTTTTCCAAAGGTCGCTGTAGAAGTAAATGCTTTGCACTCGGAAAAACCGTCGTCAAACTCTCTAAACGAATTAGATGAATTGGGTTTTTGGATAAAAATTGTTTCTCATTATTTTTATTAAAAACGTATAAATGCCTTTTTATCAATGATTTATAAAATCGTTGCTGCTTAATTCTTGATTCCAAATTATCTGAATTATCCGGATAAACGAATTGATGAATAGCTTCTAATTCAGGAAAAATGTACATCAGGTAAACCGATTTAAATAAATATAAATAGACCATTTCATCTTCCTCAAAAGCCTGTAAACCCAAATCGTGAATACCTTTCATTTTCTTAAAAAATAGCCTATCAATAAATCCCAAAACCTTATGAAATGGAAAACCTACTTTAATAAGAAAACCTCTAAATCCTAACCAAAATTTCTTTTGTATAATAGATGGCGCGAATACCAATTCCCATAACTTGAACGACGTAAAATTCGCTTTATTATTTGCTATTAAATTCAATAAAAACGATGTTCCACTTCTCGGAACACCAACAATAAAAACAGGTTCTCCTACCCTTTTCGAACGAAATTTCGGAAAGATTATCGTATCCAAAAACAAAAACAAATGCGTCAAACCGACATGTAAAATCATCAATGGGACAATGATAAAAACGACTAAAATCCGTTTTAAAGTCGGTCGCCGTAAACTATTTTTTTGGAACGAAAAAGCATTGAAAATTAGTTTTAACATAGCTAAACTTTAATCAAGATTCCACCAATCGAAAAACCTGCCGCAGTTCCTGTTAACAAAACCGTATCACCTTTTTTTATCTTTCCATTTTCGTAATTTTCACAAAAAACAGTTGGAATAGAAGCGGCAATACAATTCCCTTTTTCAGCAAGATTTTTTAAAACCTGACCTGCCTTAAAATCATATAATTGCTCAAATAAGAAAATACCCATTTTACTCGCCTGATGCGGAATTATAAAATCAATATCTTCCAACTTAATATCCAAATTTTGAAAGAAATTATCCATAAAAACAGGGATTTTTTGCTTCGCCATTCTTAGTAGTTTTCGACCTTCCATGTGAAAAGAATGTAACTTCGGTGAATATGGATTATCCTTGAAAAAGTATGCGTTTCCACCACCCTTTATAATCGTATTATATGCGCCTTCCGCATAAGTTTTCATACCATAATGAATCGCTCCACTTTCGCCACTTTCATCGTAAGATAAAATCATTGCAGCTGCGCCATCACCAAAAAGTGTCAACGTTTCCCAGTTCTCCGGATTCAAACCATTCGATGCGATTTCACTACTTACGATTGCAATATTTCGATACGTTTCGCCATCCAAAAAACGAGAAGCATAATCCATCGCTGCCACAAAACTCAAGCAAGTCGCATCAATATCGACGCACGGAAAATCAGTATTTTCACTCCCTTTTAATTCATATTTTATCAAGCTCGATTGATTCGGTAAAGGATAATCGTAAGTCGCAGAAGCAGAAATTAATAAGTCGATTTCATTCACTTTTATGTTGGCTTTCGCCAATGCTTTTTCTAGTGCTCTCGCTCCCAAAAAAGCATTCGTTTCTGTCGTTGCATAATGGCGAGATTTTACGCCAGAATAACGTTCGCTCCAGCCATTTGGCAAACCATGTTTCGTTTCCAAATCTGCTGAAGTAATTATATTTTCGGGATAATATGTTCCCGTTCCAAGTATCTTAAAAGGTCTTTTCATTTTTGACGTGTCGATATGTTAATGTGTTGGTATGTTGATATTCATTAAGCGAACGTCAACATATCAGCACATTAATACAACTTTTGAACAAAAACTCTCCTTAATTTTTGTCCTTTTTCTATTTCATAACTTCCTAAAAAAGAAATCGTTGGACATGCTAATTTAAAAGAATCAAACAAGGATTCGAAATTAGATTCAACCTTTACTTCAATCTCTTTTTTGTTGGTATTTTCTGTAACTTCTAAATAACAATCAATTAGTGAATTAGAACGCTGAATGACGGTATAAAAAGTAATCTCGTCACTTGCCATAATGACAGCTCGCCGAATAAAATCGGGAAAAATAGTTGTTGTACTATCTTCATTTTCAAATCGAAAAACATCGTCTGAACGTCCTTCTATTTTTTCAATCGTCATCGACTTTCGTCCACATTTACACGGTTTACCTTCGTGAATAATATCGTTTAATTCATATCTAATAATTGGTTGCGAAAAGCGATTTAAGTCCGTAATAATTGGATGGAAACGTTTTTTATTTTCATCTAAATAATGCTTTTCAATGATTAAGAAATCTTCATTAAAATGAAGGTTTCCTGCTTCACAAGTTGCCGCCAAAAAACCTTCTGTACATTGGTAAACTTGATGAATTTTTTGTTTAAAAACTTGTTCAAAAAAGCGTTTGTCTTCTGCTTCCAAAACCTCAGCTACTGAAATTACTTTCTCCGGCAAATTTGTAACTTTTTGTGCCCAGTATTCTTTTGCGATTTCTCTCAAAACGGATGGTTGAGCCACCAAAATATGTGGCTGAAATTGAATCAAATCATTTGTATTCCGCGTCATTTCTGCCTTAATATCGAAAAATCGAAATTGTAATAAAGACGAACCAACGGATTCATATAAATTACTATTTGCACGAAGAAAGAAAGCAACTTTTCGCTTCCGTAATTCTAAACCGATAACTCTATCCAAGATTGCTGCAACCCATTTTGCTCGCTCTTTTTCGTTGGCTAAAAAAATACCTTTATTTCCAGTCGTCCCCGAAGATAATCCTATCGTGATATCATTTATCATTGGTGAAAAATCACGACTTTGCTCTGCTTTTAACGCGATATCTAACGCCTCTTTTTTCTTAATTCCAACCGTATTCATTACCTCAAAATTTTCCATAAATTCCGCTTTTGAAATAATTGGAAAGTGAGTAATTAATTGATTTTGGAACGATTGATAAAAAATAGATTTTGCTAAATTTTGTCGCCAATTTTTAAGTAATTGATGTCGTGATTTTTCCAAACCATCTTTGGAAAAAAGCCATTTTCGACGAAATCGAAATTTTAAAAAATAATATAATATAATAAGTTTAAATTTCATTTATAAAAATACTTTCGTACAATATTTATAGATTCTAAAACCCGTAAATATCAAATAATATGCCTTTTATTTTAATGTTGTGACGGTCATGTCGGCACTACAACACTCGGAAATCTACACTGCTTAGAATTGTAGTGATATAATGTCGTCAAATAGTCGTAATTCAATTACAATTACAAAGAAAACTATCTATTAATGAGGTTTTATTAAACAACTTTAATAAAATTTCAAATATATAGCTTTTCGCTTTTGAAAATTGAGTAGCGATTTCATTTCATAATATTTAGGAATAAAATACGAATAAATTTATATTCTTGACTCATTTTCATTGCCCTCAACTTTATTAAAAATGCTTACCATATACAAAAAGCAACATTCCATTAATCATAAAATGACTAACTGAATATTGCTTTTTTACAAATTATCAGAAACTAGAATTACTATCGCTTATCCCGATTTCTCGACGGCCAAAACATAAATATTCCTAATTTTCAACTCCTAATTCTTAATTATAGTGCTTTAATCTGTTTCAATAATTCTTTCGTTTCAGCACCAGATTCACCTTGCTTTTCAGCAGCGACAATAGTTTTTTTCGCCCACTTTTTCGCTTTACGTTTTTTGCCTAATTTGAAGCAAATATTCGCCATTGTATCCATATTATAATAGCTCGGTTCTAGTTTAACAGACTTTTCCGCCCATCCACACGCTTTTTTCAAAAGTGCTTCATCTTCCGTTGTTTCAAAGGTATGCCAAGCGATACTATTCAATTCATTCGCATCACCACTTTCATATTTATCCAAATAAGTAATTGCCGCTTCTGCAAATTTTGCATTCGCACCTTCATCACGAGAATACATATAATAAGTGACCTTATATTTAGCAATCAACCTATCCGAATCAGTAGGAAAAAATGATTTGTAAGCAGCCGACATTTTATCCATATCATCGAAATATGCACGCTGCAAAGCGTATTCCATACGAGATTGAACCTTTTCCTTTCCTAATTCTTTATAGAAATCAGCTAAGTTTTCAGACATAATCTTAAAGCCTTTTTGGCTCGGCTTAGTCGTCGTGTTATAGATAAATTCCATGATTTTAGGCGTATCATAAGTCATAACAGATTCCAAATATTCATCCGAAACCTCTGATACATCCATTCCGCCATCTTGCAAAGCAGCAGCATAATTAATCATAAAAGTACCTTCCCGTTCCCCTTTTTTGTACCGATTTTTCAAACCTAACAATTGCAAATCCGGATCACTTGCCGCTTCTCCTAAAGAGATAAAAGCAGCCGACGGACGGAAACCAATACCACGATGAACCAATTCTCCATCGCCATTGACGAATAAAAAAGTCGGATAAGCACGAACATTATACTTTTTCGCTAAATCAATCCCTTCCCCTTTTTCCATATCAATTTTCGTATTGATGAAGTTCGAATTATAGAATTCACCAACTTTTGTATCCGGAAAGACTTGTGCCGACATCATCTTACAAGGACCACACCAAGTCGTGTAAGCATCCACAAAGACAATTTTATTTTGTGCTTTAGCTTCCGCTAAAATTGAACTCCAATCATCTTCATTAAAGGTCATTTGAGCCATCATATTCAAGCAAAGTGCCATGACGACCAACATTGAAAATATTTTTTTCATTTTTTTCATTTTTAATTGCCCGTCCGCTGTCTATTCTAATTTTATTGGAGAGAACTTGGCGATTTAACTGTTTCATTATTAGACTCTTAAACTTTTAAACAGTTGTTAATTTTGTTTTCGATTACATAAAAGTAAAAAATGAAACTGCACTTTTCCTCTATTTAGTATACTTTTATTAAGAAAAATAGTAGAAATGACAGTATTTGATACTTAAACTTGGAGGACATTTCCTTTTGTAAAACCATACGAATCGGTTTAAAGTTTGGTTTTTAATTATTCCCTTTTTTTGAGTAAAACAGAATTTAGATTCTATTATATTCGGTCATTATCAATAAAAATCAAATTAGCAACTTACTGAAACAATAACCAAATTACACCGTAAAATTTCGGTCGTTAATATAATTACGCTTTTTATAGTCCCAAATCTAAATCGCTGTACAAAATATCAATCTCGAATCTTCCAACGCCGCAATTCTCATTTCCGAAGGATAACCTTTTTGGGAAACCATGTTCACAAAGTGTTGCTTGCTTGGATATTCTACAATGATAATTTTATCCCATTCTAATTCATCTTTTGGTCCAATCAACGTAAAATTTGCTTTTGCATAATATAAGACTTTTGCTTTGTTATCTTTGATAAAAGGTAAAGCAGATTTCATATATTTATCATATTGTTGTGCACCTGTTAAGTTTGTTCCCTCAACTTGCTTTTTGAATTTTAATAAATTCAACATCTGCAATGGTTGATTAATTGGAAATTTCATAAATTCCGCATATTGTTCTTTTGTTCCATCCAAATACTTTTCCATTTTTTGTTTTTATAAGGTTCTTTTCGGATATTCGATTTAGAGGTATGAATTAGACCTCTAAAATTCTAAAAAAAATCAATTTACAATATTACCGTTAATATTTAAGGTTCTAAATCTTATCTTTGAGGCTTTAAGATAAATAAATAGATAAATTTATAATATGGTGAATATTGCTTATCGCAAATGCTCACCGAGGAACTATGCAAATGAAGGAATTATACGTCATAGATGGAACAAATTTAATTAATATTTTAAGTATTAATACCGAACCAGAAGAAAGGAAATTTGGTCCTTTGTTACAATTATTATTAGCAATATTAAATAGGAATGAATCATTTTTCTGTTACTTTGATGCGAGTACTCGATTCATGTTTGAGGAAGGAAGTATTGATAGACAGATGTACGATATTTTAATCGGTTTACGCATTTTTGATTATTTCGAGCAGGTGAAAGGTGGTGTTCAGGCAGATAAACTAATTTTGCAACAGGCTGATGCAACCAATAGCCGAGTGATTTCGATGGATACGTTTACGCAGTTTTATGATGAATTTCCATGGATAGAACGAGATGGCGATTTTCGATTGATTACCGCAGATGTGATTCAACATCATTTGCGAGTGGATAAATTGGATATTAGGGTGGAAATGGTGGAAAAGCAAACGAAAGAAATGTGCTTGGAAATGATTAATCGTTTAGAGGTAGAACGTGGAAATTTATTTGGAACGATTAAAAAATATGATGCGTCACGAAGATTCGGTTTGATCAAAAGAGCAAAAGGTGGACCAACCCTTTTATTTCATCATAATCAAGTGATTGATAGTAATTTGGATTATACAATCTCAGGTCAAACAGTAACCTTTAAAATTGATTTTCGATTTAATAAAGGGAAAAAGAAGTTTGACTTTTGTGCAGCAGATATTGAAGAATCAAAAACTAAAATTGAAGAAGAAACCGTCACAGATGCTGAAAAATTAAAGCAATATCAAGAGGAGAATGTGACGCTAAAAGAACTCGTCGGTGGTTTAAAAAAACGAAATCGAGATTTAAATAATAATATTTATAACCTTGAATCAGATACCGAGCTGAAAGACCAAATCATTGAGGAAAAAGAAGCACGAATAGAAATATTAGAAGTAGAAACAAGACGCTTGAAAGCATTGCAAAAAGAAGAAACGAAACAATATCAAACGAGTATCGAAACGATGCGTTCGGAACGAAATGAATTGGCGATTACGGTAGGTTTTCAAGAACAAAAAATTCGTAATTTAGATACTGATTTACAAGATACATTGAAACTTTTCAATGATCATAATATTGATGCGACGGACTTGGTGATGTATGAAAAGATGAAATCGAATTATAAAGTTTTGCAAGGTTCGATGAAGCAAAAGGAAGCTCGAATCATCTTTTTGAGAAATAATATTCAGATGCTACACAATGAATTA
>Ga0209712_10003615_pt1 | contig 12487 bp, 10 predicted proteins | sample ArcOceMetagenome_FD_187443 | JGI IMG/M metagenome (GOLD analysis project Ga0209712, IMG submission 187443) | Marine eukaryotic phytoplankton communities from Arctic Ocean - Arctic Ocean - Greenland ARC118M Metagenome (SPAdes) (version 2) | ecosystem: Environmental > Aquatic > Marine > Oceanic...
TAGAGGTGCGTAACTACAGTTACTTATTCGGGTTGAGCATCAAATCAATTTGCTCCAACGCATCTTCCAAATGAAAAATAGACATTTCATCTTTGAAACGAGGGATCGCTACTTTGATTTCTTTTTTTAAATTTTTCAAATCTGCACGAGCCATGGGACGCACATCAGAAGTGCTCACATTGATGGCGCTGTAGCCATAACTTCCATCATCGAAGTATCGAATAGATGCGTCATCACCTCTTCGAGTTTGCATCAAAGTACCGATTCGTTCGATATGAGTTCGCTGTAAATTCCTTCGATAAGTGTCGATAGCATCTCCCTTTTTTAGCTCCGACCAAATACTCAATCGGAGATCATCAAACAACTCAATCATCGAATATGCTTTTTCTCCATTCATTGATTCGTCTTCGATGAGCCGAGCTAATCGAGTTGGTTCGAGGATACTGTTAAGGACTTTTCGTTGATAATTTCCAATTCGATTAATCATTCCAGAAGATTCAATTCGGCGCAAAATATCTTCCTCGACTAACCAATAAGGAGTTTGGAAAAGTTGTTTATTTAAAAACTCTACCGCTTCTCTTTGTTTTTCTTTTGGCACATATTGATACACTTCACCTTCTTGATCGTAGGTTTTTAAATTTTCGTAAACGCCACCAATATTGGTTTCCACATGATACATGTAGCGCTCCCATTGTCGCAAAACATTGGAATATAACTCAGCTAAATCTGCGTAGTTTTTTCCATCCTCATTTGTCCATTTTAATAAATTAGGAACGACAATTTTTAGATTTTCAATTCCATAAGTGGAGGCGACCATGGCATTGTCACCCAAGTCTTCGGTTTGCGAACTCGGGTCAATGGAATAATAAACTTGCCTCCCGTAACGATATTTTGGATCATCATTATGTTTTAAAATCCACTCATTCAAGGTAGGATTTTCATCGTCAGAATTCATTGCACCAGGAATCGGACGATAGCCCCAGCCGATAGCATATTTATCATAAACACTTACGATGGGCAAAAGCGCGACACCTTTATCTTCGGGTTGAGCGATATAATTAAATCGTGCATAATCCATAATGGAAGGCGACAAACTCATCGTATTAGTAAAGGTTGCCGACCGCAAAGAGTCAACCGGATACGCTGAACTTGCACCCATGTTGTGAGTCAATCCAAGGGTGTGACCAACTTCGTGGGCAGCGACATAGCGAATCAATTTCCCCATCACCTCATCATCGAATTTCACTTTTCGAGCTTCGGGATTGACGGCGGAAGTTTGGACAAAATACCAATTGCGCAACATGTTCATCACATTGTGATACCACAAAATATCGCTCTCGATAATTTCTCCCGAGCGGGGATCATGAACATGTGGACCAACCGCATTTTGCTGCTGCGTCGAGACATATCGGATAACTGAATTCCGAACATCTTCGGGTGTCCAGTCTGGATCTTCTTCTTTGGTTGGCGCATCTTTGACGAAGATGGCGTTTTTAAAACCTGCGTGCTCAAAGGCAATATTCCAATCTTCAACACCTGCTTTGAGATATGGTTTCCATTTTTCAGGAGTGGACGGATCGATGTAGTAGATGATCGGTTTTTTAGGTTCGACGAGTTCGCCTCTTTTAAAGGCAGCCATGTCTTTTGGTTCGAGTCTCCAATGGGTGATGTATTGCCGCTTGGTCGCTTTTTGTTCGTCCGATCCATAGTCGGTTTGACTGATGGAAAATAGCCAACGCGCTCATCGTAGAAGCGAGGTTGCATCGGTTCTTTGGGAAGTAAAACAAAAGATTGATTCATTTCGTAGGAAACAGCCCCCGAACTATTGCCGGCAGAATTGTAAGTTAGGACATGTTTGATTTCCATATTATTTGGAAAAATTTTCATACTGACGATGAAACTTCGATTCTCATCCAAAGAATTATAACTGCCATAAGATGGTGCTGCGCTGATCAAAGGAACATGCGTCGTGAATAATTCATTGACTTGTATAACAATGCTTTTACGGTTTTTCCAAATGCTCGAATGGGGAAAGACATTACCAATGGTTCGAAATTATTTCGTCGGACAGATTCATAAATCGGGGAAGTTTCACTTGCCACACTATTAAAGGAAACGGAACGAAGCAATAATTTATCATCTTGCTTATGCCAGCGAATGACTTGTTAGGTCGAGCTTTCATTCCTGCAACTCCACGACTGCCTTCGCCTGTTCCTGACAAACGACTGACGGCTAAAATTTATCGATCCAATTGATCTTCTGGAATTTCGAAATAATAAAGGTCATCGACTTTATGGATTTTGAAAAAACCATTGCTGGGACTGCATTGGATTTGATGATTTTTTTGTAGGATTTGATCGGGACTTTTTCTTGCTTTTCTTTTTTTCTAAAAAAGATGGTGAAGTTGTTTCAGGATATCTTGTTGCAATTTCTATAGAAGTATGTGGAGGGATTTTTTATCGTTGGTAACTTTTAGCAAAATACTTTTTTTATTTTGGTTTGGAAAATTACTAATGGGTTAAAAAAAGAAAATGCTTCCTGCATGGATGGCAAGAAGCATTTTCTTTTGAATTTTAGATTAGGTTTTAAAAGATTACATCGTTGATTTTTTCAAACCTTTTTCAGCTAGCAATCTCTTTGGTGCACGTTCTAATTGATTTTCAAATTGGGCTTTTGCTTCTTCCTTTTTATTATTTTCCAATAACCACTCCCCATAAAATTCAAGAGAAGGTTTGACAATGTTCGGCGGCCCATAACTGAAAGAAGTTTCACTTTCTAAAGTAGTTGCTTCTTTTAACCATTTCTCAGCTGTTGCATTATCTTCATTCAGCATCGCCAAAACTGCATTCAATTCCATCTCCATCACCTTGGCAGTATTTACTCCGTTTTTGGTTGGAGGTTGTTTGTATCTTGAAACTCCACTGCAAGTTTTTGGCTGACCGACGACCATGCGAGCTTCACCATCGATTCGAAGTTTACTGAGTTCTTTGATAACATTGGTCACACCTATTTTATCTTTTTGATGATAAGCCAACATGCCTTGCGTGAAAGATTGAACGGCTTGGGTAGGTAAATTCAACTCTTCCAAGTCAACCATTTTCATGGCAATGGAATCTTCCCAATCCCCAGATTCAGTCAAGTAAGCACCTTGCATCATAATGAAATGAGCACGTGCTTTGGAGGAAGGTTTTTCATCACAATGTTTTTTCATTTCGTAAACCATCTCTTTGGCTTTTTCGAGATTTCCTTTTTGTAAGTAGCCATACATCAGCCACTTGAAAGCATGATAACCACGAGCATCATTGTCTAATTTTTTATCTTCCATGCGTGTTACACTAGCACCGTAACTCGCAATATTTGAACTAATCACTTCATCCCACATTCCCATCGCCACATAAATATGGGAAGGCATATGCAAAGCATGTTCAGCATCGGGTGCAACTTTGGAATAACTGTTTGCTGCTGACAAAGCCAATTTTGCATGTCCAGGATCATCATAAGAATGAATCAAATAATGTAGTGCGCCAGGATGATTTGGATTTTCGTCGATGATGCTTTGGGCAATGCCTGCACCTTTTTCATAGGTCTCGATATCTCGCCCACCTTTGACCGAACCTAAAAGTGATAGTGCATAAAATGCCGCTACCTCGTGATTGCCTGCATATTTTTTATAAAGCTTTTCCATCTGATCTTTGTAGGCAACATCTTGTTCTTTTTTATCTCCCTCTGTGTATAGGATTTCTACGGCGGAAAGCATATCTTTTTCAAATTGCGTTGGCGCTTTTTCTAATCGAACTTCAGGTGTATCTCCTAATTTTTTTAGCGCCGCAATTCCATCTTCCGCATATCTTTCTCGCCAAAGAGGATGATTGTAGGACATCGCTTCGCCCCAAGCTGCCATCGCAAAACTAGAATCGAGTTCGATAGCCTTGGCAAATTTTTCGCCAGCATCATCAAATTCAAAACTGTGCAACAGCAATAATCCTTCATGGAAATAAGGCATCGCTTCTACTGAGCCAGTTACGTTGATTTCGATTTTTCCTAAATTCGCTTCAGGAGTTTCTTCTACCGAATCAACTTTTTTATTTTTGCATTGGAAAAAGAAGAAGGTAAGTACGAGGAGAAATATCAGGTTTTTCATAATGAAATTTTTTTATGTGAAAATAAGAAGAAAAAATGGAAAATAGGAGTGTAATTTTTTGGTGGACTGTTGACGTTCACAGTCAGCGAAGCGGCCGTCCATCGTCTCAAGTCAATTCCTTTTTTGAAAAACTAAAATAGTTTTCTCTTAAATCAAAAGGACTGAATAAAATAAAAATTCCTACGACAACTATTTGAGAAGTGAAGTCTGCTCCAATCGTCATCAAAATAATAGCATGCAAGAGGATTAAAAAAAATCCCCACAAGCGATGCAACTTAGGAAGAAATGCAACGAAGACGGATAAGAATTCAACGAGGTAACCAAGGATCATCGCAAGGGCAAAAAACCAATGAGGATGATTGACCAAGAATTCGCCAAAGAAAAATTCTTTGCCTGAGCCGAAAGCAGCTTTCCCAAAATTCTGAGCCATAGCGGTTGAAGATAATGCAGATAATTCTCCTCTCATTTCTTGCGAAATAATTCCAGCGATTTTAAAAAAGCCAGATGAAAAGTAAGTGAGCAAAATGAAGAATTGAGTTCCCCAGAATATTTTTAAAAATGAAATTTCGTAGGCGAGATTAGTCTCCACTTTATTTTTTTGAGGAAGAAAAATAACGATAAATGAGGTGATTAATAAGAGGTGAAAATAGTGATTGATTTTTCCAAAAGAAGCTAAAAAAGAAATGTAGAAAAACAATCCTAAAAAGACAAGCAACCTAACCAATCTAGATTTTTTCCAAAAGAAAAGTCCTAGCAACGAAGTCATGAAAAAGAAAATATACATAGATCGAACGGCCATTTCCCAATCCAAATATTCCATCCATTGGACTGACCAAATGGGTGAAAATAATTCTTCAGATTTGATGAGGATACTCCAGTTTCTGAGTGGATCGGTGAACGAACTAAAAGTTTGAATGGCGAATAGGAAAATGTAGAAATAAAAGATATTGATCAAAAAATGAGCCCGTTGGAATTTTTCCAAAATGCGATCTGTGAAAATGGTTGGGCTAAAAGTAAAAAGTCGTTGCCAGAAAATATTGAGTAAGAAATTCATTAATTTAATTTTCCAAGAGGTTCTAATTCGTAATTTTTGTTTTTATAAATATCGATAAAGTCGCCTTTAATTTTTACGAGTGTGACGGATGAATTTTCAGGAAAAAAGCGAGTAATTTTTTTGTCATCGAATATTTTTGTGGAGTCATATTTTTTGGCAATTTTTGGAATTAAACCATTTAAATATTGTCTTTCGATATCTTCTAAAGCTGAATTTCCATAAATTAAAAACCGCTCATTTTTTTCTCCTAAATCAAAAACTAAATCATATCGCTCAAATCCATTGGGGACTTGAGAGAAAAGGTTGAAGGAGAAAAATGGAAATATCTCGGTACTTCTCCTGGTGAAAATTGGAGAAAAAGCAACCGCAAAATATATGGCAATAAAAATGGGAACAAAGTAATCGGCAAAACGATATTTCATTTGTTTATTTTTTTGAAAAGTTAGCAGTTAGCAGCAGGGGAATATCGAAGATCGAACAAGGATTTCAGAATTAAGAAGTTTGATGAAACTTCACATAGAAAATATAATAAGTATCGCCTAATTTCGAAATTAGATTTTCCTAAGGAATGCGAACTAAATAGATTCAGAATTTTCACTACTTCTTTTGTCCTTATTTTCCCCTTTGAAATCAATCATTTATCCAGATAAACTCATGCTTTCAAAGCAAAAACTAAGAACAAAATAAGCAACCGAAAATTCTGAATCTATTTTATTCGCATTCCTTAGAGAAGCGTTCATTATTTGATATTCCCCCGCACCTGGCTCCTAAGTTATAAAATATAACAAACTGTTTCTAACTTCGAAGTTTTAATTTAAGATCGGCTCTTTAAATTCTTTTGTATGCAAAAATGGAAAAAAATATCCGAACGGATCGCTTACTCGGGTTGGCGTAAAGTCATTGTTAGAAATTTTTTAATGCCTAATGGAAAGGAAGCAACATTCGATGTGATTGGCAATACCGATTTTGTCACGATTGCTGCTTTTACGGAAAATCGAGAAGCGATTTTGGTCAATCAATTTCGAGTGGGGGCGGAGCGAGAAATGATTAGTTTTCCGGAAGGGGCGATTGACGAAGGTGAAAAATTAGAAGATTGCGCGGCAAGAGAATTGCTGGAAGAAACTGGATATCAAGCGGAGAAAATCATCTTTCTAAAAACATTTCATCAGTCCTATTTTACCCAAAAACAGCATATCCTTTTAGCCACTAATTGTAAAAAAGTGGCAGAGCAAAATTTAGATGAAAATGAATTTATTGAAGTAATAAAAATGCCTTTGGGCGAGTTTCGAATTTTTATAAAAAATAAAAATGATGAACGAATGAATGGAAATGTGGGTGCGGCATATTTGGCTTTGGATGAATTGGGGTGGCTGTAGTTAGTGAACATCCAATGTCCAACATTTAAAAAAAAAATCTGCGTTCAATTCATTCATTGCTGTTAATTTTAAATAGGTGCAAAAATCTAATCTAAAATATATGAGCTTGGTACTCCTTTGCCATGAAATCAATTCGCTGTCCTTTACGTATATTAAATAAATAAAAATGTAAAACAATTTCTTTTTACTTTATTCTCCTTTTTTTTCTCTTGCATCTTTTCGTTATAATTTATCAAAATATTTTTTTTTAAACCAAAAATTGAAAACATGAAAAAGTTAATAAGTTTAAAAAAGAGTATCGTTGTTCTTTATCACTCGATCAGGTTAATATTGATTCCAAGTAAAAGTTTGCACAGTTTACTATTTATTGGAAATAAATTATCAGAAAGTAAATTGGCGAAAATAGCGGTCGATGATTTGTTGGAAAATCCAGCAATTGAGGAGCAAGTGAACTTTAATTATGGTATTCTAAATTAGATTTGAATGCTTTGAAAGAGTTGCCAAAAAATTCATTTGGATATGCGCTTTTTGACTTTATGGATTCGCAGAATTTGGATGTGTGTCCTTTGTTAGAAAATGAAAGATCTTCTTCAGCTATTTATTTGCGAGAGCGTCGGCGAAAACTTCATGACTATCTGCACTTAGCTTTAGGTTACGGAACTGATCTTCATGGCGAAGCGGAGGTGAATGCATTTACTGCTCGACAAACTGGAATGCCGATTTTTTATTGAATTACGATGGGCATTTTATTGAAAACAATGGTGAGGCAACCGATGGAATTTAATCGGTTAGTTAACCGATTAATCCGTGCTTGGAAAGTTGGAGGAAGATGTGAAAATTTATTTATTTTCCAATGGGAGACCGTTTTGGCTCATCCTTTGGAGGAAGTTCGGTTGAATTTTAAAAGGATGAATGTGAATATATATGCGTAGATATTTAATGAAAAAAGTTCTTCCTGCTCATCTGAGTTGGAAGAACCTTTTCATTAAAGAAAATTCTAGTTGTTAGACTTTTTTTTAAAACCTTGATCGATTGACATTTTGTTTTCACAAAATTAAGGAACGTCTTCCACTACACTTTTATCCACCACAGGATCTCCTTTTTTCAAAGGATTCAAATTGAGAATCGTTTGATATTTTTCAAAATCATTTGGCATCAATTCTTTAAATTTTTCAGGATTTTTAAAAAAGAAATTCACGCTCACACCTAGCGGATCAATTTTCTCCTCAGGCATACCCATGTACTTGACTACTTGTTCTTTTTTCCAAACACCCCAAATGGAGTCGTCGAAAGTTGGATAATCAAAATTGGGATAGGTCATTTGAAATGCTCGAGCATATTCATGTAAAGTGATATTGTAAAACTTATCAGGTTGCCGGAAAGAAAGCGTCAGATGTTCTGCTGACAATATCAAACATTCATCTTCTTCATTGATTTCAGAAGCATGTAAATATTGATAATTTGGCGTAGGGAATGCTTGGAGGTAAATAAAAATTCGTTCAAATTTTTTCAAAATAAAATCTTTTCGCCCAAAAGTGAGCATGACTACATTAGCTGCAACCATGGTTTTCATATCTAAAGGTACTTCTCCTTCTTCTTCCCCACGCTGAGCGAAAAATCCTCTTGCTTCAAGGTACATCGCGACTCTTTGTCGAAAACGGGTTTTGTTGGCTGCGGAAAGGTTTTGGTAAAATGGGAAATGAGTTAACAATAAATTTCCCAGAAAACTTGGCAGGTCGGGCGGATTTCGTCGAAATGACCACCAATCAAGTTGAGGAGCAAAAACATAGCTCATCAAAAGCCCCACTACGAATGGAATCATAAATAGCGAAACCCAACTATATTGGCGATCGAGAATGACTGCAGTCACAAAAAGAATCAAACTTGCAGCTCCTCCAAAGAGGGACATTAATTTTTTACTTAGCATAGCGCAAAAATAATTTAATTTTTTTTAATATTTAATCTCATAATGCTTGCTAGTTAAAAAGTAAGAACATATATTTGCACTCGCTTTTAACAGCTGGAAGGTGCCTTAGCTCAGTTGGTAGAGCAATGGACTGAAAATCCATGTGTCCCTGGTTCGATTCCTGGAGGCACCACCATCAAAACAAAAACCCTTTGTGATTAATTCACGAAGGGTTTTGTTGTTTTAGAAGCATTTTTTAAGATTCTAATTCCTAGTATCATTTCCCCACATCAACTTTTCTCGAATCGTATGCATAAAACTCCAACCATGCAACTGAATTAATTTCACATTAAAATCACATTTGCGAACCGCTAATTGAAAATCAGAAGTAATTGTTTCAAAACGAGCATCTAGCGTGCAAAGAAAATTCTCCGCACGACCTTCCACTTCAAATGAAATGACCGAATTATCAGAAATTACAATTGGACGAACATTCAAGTTATGTGGAGCAACAGGAGTAATGACAAAATTTCCAGAATTTGGAAAAATAATCGGTCCGCCACAACTCAAGGAATAACCAGTAGAACCTGTTGGAGTCGAAACAATTAATCCATCTGCCCAGTACGAATTCAAATAGGCACCATTAATATAGGTGTGAATTACAATCATCGAAGAAGTATCTCTTTTCAGCAAAGTACAATCATTCATCGCAAATGGAATGTCGCCAAACATGGGATGGTTAGATTCCAAATGTAAAAGTGTTCGTTCACTCAAACTATATCTGCCCGTTTTCAATAAACCAATCGCTTCTTTAATTTTCTCTTTTTCAATATTGGCTAAAAAACCTAACCGGCCCAAGTTGATTCCTAAGATTGGCACATCAGCATCTCGAACTTCCGCAACTGCGTTGAGAATCGTTCCATCTCCACCAAGGGTGATGACGTAATCAAAGTTTCGAGTTTTGAAATCCAAGTATCCTTCAAAAATACCCACGTCACTTTTGAAATTAATATTTCCTTTTAAACTTTCAAGGTAATTTTTATTGACATAGGCATTGATGCCTTCTTCTGCCAAAATATCAAAGAAGGATTGTATGACTGGAAAGTCTTTCTTTTTTCCTATTCGTCCGTAAACTACAATTTGCATTAATTTATATTTTGAGGAGTCAGGCAGGGGAATATTGAATATCGAATAAGGATTTGAGATTTAAGAAGTTTGACGAAACTTCTCATGGAAAGAAAGCATTAATAGCATCGTCAAACTTCTCAAATCCTTGTTCGGTATTCAATATTCCCCTGCCTGACTCCTTTTTATCAAAAAGAAAATTCGAAGTGTAAAAAAAATCCATGCTCTCCCAAGTGATTCCAGGTATATTCAAACTGCCAAACCTTGTCTTGAAAAACCACAAAATCTAACCCAATTCCTCTGCCCCAAAGGAACTCATTACTAAGTGTACTTCGGTCTCCATTAAAAGGTGCGTTGGCATATCCAAAATCATTATTGATGGCAAGATAAACTTTTAGCGGCATCAAACGAAATTGAGGAATAAACATATATCGTCCCCAGTTGATCTCTTTTTGAAAAATTCGAAACTGGAAATGAGTTTTCGCATAAGCATAATCCATCCCGTCAATTACATATAATTCATAGCCTCGCAAAAAGTCAGGTAAGTATCCCAAAGCTGAAACATGTGTGTAAGGTTGTTCTGCTCGAGTGAAAGTATATCGCCCTTTTAGTTTTGTACCAAAGCTTATTTTTTTTCCCAAAGGAAAATAATGAGCGTAGGTGGCCGTCGCAGCAAATGCATTGACATCATCAAATATATAAAAACCGTCTTTTTGCAAAAGCATGGAAAACAAGTTTCCTCTTTGTGGATAGGCTTTCACATCTCGCTTGTCGAGCGTAAAATTATATTGCAAGGTAAAATGTTGTTGCCGATTTCGTGACTCTAAGAAATAATCTGGATTCAAAACCTGACTGATTGTGTCGCCAATCGAATTGTCACTAAAGATTATTTTTCCAGTATGATATTTATTCAAACCTTGCCGATAACTCAAACCTGCTCCCACTCGAAATCGAGTCAAGAGCAAAGGTTCGTCAATTTGTTTTTTAAATAATAATTTACTCTCCTCGGTGATGTAAGCAATTTCTTTTCGATTGGAATAATGGATTTCCGTAAAGCCTCCGAGGTTTCGACTTTTGCCAAGCATTGGTCGATTATAACTTAATTCAAATTTTTTAGTGTAACCAAACTGAACAGTTGCTTTCAATAAATCTCGTCGACCTGTCAAATTAAGCCAAGTCAACCTTCCGCCATAATTAATTCTTTTCAATGAACGTTCTTGCTCTTCCCACCATACATTAAAATTTCGGTCCGCCAATTCAAAAATGTAGAATGGATAGAGGTACCACATTTCCCGTAATTCTATTGTTATGGAAATTTGATTTTTCTCTGTATCCCAATTGTTGATATTTATTTTGGCAAGCGTAAAAAGGCCGGTGTTCAAAAGTAGCTCTTCACTTCGGCGTAAACTTGGCATTAGATCAACAGTAGGAATAGTATCGTCGATGGCAAAATTCAATTCCCGAAGGATAGTTGCTTCTTTCGTTTTTTTATTGCCTTCGATCAAGATGTCGGTGACAATGACTCGTTCATTTTGAGAAAAAATAAAATGGGAAAAGGAAAAGAAAAAAAGGAGGAGGAGGAGTCGCATTTTTTAGGAGCTTGTAATTTGGGAATCTAGGTTGACATTAAAATACAAAAAGCACTTAATTTTTATCAATAGAAATAAAAATTAAATGCTTTTCATAGAAATAGAAGTTAGTTTTTTTTAAAAAAATGACTAACTGTTAGAATTGCCTTCTTCCTTTTTTTTACCATCTACTTCTTTCATTCCTTGTTTCAACTCTTCTTCGATCGTTGATCGAGCGCTGTTGAATTCCCGAATTCCTTTTCCAACGCCTCTCATTAATTCAGGAATTTTTTTACCTCCAAACAAAAGTAATATTGCAAAAAAGATAAGAAGAATTTCAGGGCCACCTAATCCACCAATAAATAATAAATTATTCATAATTATTTTTTTTAATTATTAATACAAAACATGAGGGTCGATTTTTTGAAAAAAGGATCGCTCATTGTTGCATTACAAAATTACGTTTTTTTTTTACCCCTGTCCTAACGTTTACTAATTTTTTAAAGTTTAGTAAACGTAATTAACAAAATATCCCATTTTTTAACAAGAGTATTCACTTTAAATAATTAGACAATTAAATGGTTTATTTGTTTAATCCAAGAAGGAAGTATTTTTTGGAAAAAAAATAAAAAAGAGGTGCACCTTTTTTTAAAAGAGACTTAATAATCATGAACAAATCTAAGAGGTAATTTTTTCATCTAAAAGCCTATTAGAATGTTAACGAATTCTATCATACCGATTATTATATTCTAAAAATTTATATATCTTCACAAATTGTGCATTGTTAAGGTCTTTTCTTAATTTTGCTGTTCAAAATTTACAAAAATAAAAAAAAAGCAAACATGAGATTGAATTTAAACCTATTAATGTTATTATCAATCGTAGTATTGATGTCTTCATGTGTTTCCAAAAAGAAATGGACACAATTATTGTCTGAAAAAGAATCTGCTGACCAAATGTTAGCCGCTGAAAAATCAAAGACAGCAGAATTAGAAGGCACAGTAGCTGGACTTGAATCAGACCAAGCTGCTCTTAAAGAAGAAACAGCGCGACTTGGAAACGAAATTATCCAATTCAAATCTGATTTGGAAAGCTCTCAAGCTTCTGCAGCTCAAGTAATGGAAAAATTAAAATTGTCAGAAAGCGAGTTATCTTCTCTTCAAACTAATGTACAATCTGCAGTTTCAGGTGGTGGATTTGACCTTTCACCGAGAGACGGTCGTCTATTTGTGACAATGGCTGACCCTATTCTTTTTAACAGCGGATCTGTAAGAGTAAAAAGAGATTACAATTCAACTTTAGACAGTATGGCTGCAG
>Ga0209712_10003616_pt1 | contig 12486 bp, 10 predicted proteins | sample ArcOceMetagenome_FD_187443 | JGI IMG/M metagenome (GOLD analysis project Ga0209712, IMG submission 187443) | Marine eukaryotic phytoplankton communities from Arctic Ocean - Arctic Ocean - Greenland ARC118M Metagenome (SPAdes) (version 2) | ecosystem: Environmental > Aquatic > Marine > Oceanic...
CTTGGGATGCCTCTATTGCCAGTTTACCAGATTTAACTAAAATGGAATCTAGGACGTATGCAAATGAAGTCGATATTAGAAAAATTAAAAAGGGATTGTCTGTAAAAATTGGTTTTGACGCTTTCCCGGATATTGAGATGAATGGCATTGTTACGAGTGTTGCGAATGTTGGAGAAAACAAAAGAGGTTCTGATATAAAAGTTTTTCAGGTTTTGATAAAACTAGATGGTTCTAATGATAATATTAGACCAGGAATGACCACCTCGAACAAAATACTAACTTTTGAAAAAAAAGGTGTTTTAAGTATTCCATTGGAAGCTATTTTCTCTCAAGACTCTATAATGTTCGTGTATAAAAAATCTGGCTTTTCAGTCACAAAAAAAGAAGTTAAAATTGGAGATTCTAATAACGATTCTGCAATTATTACCGAAGGTTTAAAGGAGAACGACATTGTTTATTTAAACAAACCAGAAGGGCATAGCAAAGACGAAATAACAAAAATAAATTAGTTTTTTTTATGATAGACAAAATCTATATTGAAAAACTAAAATCAAATTTTAGTGAAGCCGTCCGTGTTATTTTAGCGAATAAAATTAGAACGCTACTTACCTCGTTAGGTATTATTTTTGGGGTTGCCGCTGTCATTACAATGCTTGCTATTGGTAGTGGAGCAGAAAAAGAAATTCTTGCACAGTTGGAACTAGTAGGCGTTAACAATATTGTTATCACTCCTATTCCTGATAAACAAGAAAATGAAAATGAGGTAGAAGAAGATGATGGAGCTATAGCTGCAAAACGTTTTTCTAAAGGTTTAGATATGTTGGATGTTATCAGCATCAAAAAAAATATTCCATCCGTTAAAAACGTAAGCCCAGAAATTATTTTAGAAACCTATGTAATTAAAAAAGGAAGACAAAGTCCCGTAAAGTTAATTGGTATTTCTGCTGATTATTTTATGACTTCGAACATTGCAATAGAAAGCGGTAAAAACTTTTCTAAACCGCAATCAGAAAGGTCGCTGCCTGTTTGTATTATTGGAAAAAAAATAGAAAAAAAATTATTTACAGGCGAAAGTGCTATTGGTAAACAAATTAAAGTTAAGGATGTTTGGCTGCAGGTTATTGGTGTTATAGAAGAAAAATTTATTTCTGATAACGCTCAAGAAAATTTGGGTATTAGAGACATGAACTTAGACATCTATATCCCTATAAAAACATTTTTAGTGCGGTATAAAGACCGTAAAATAATTAGCGACAAAACACCTGATACTAGCGGTGGTATGGTTTTTTTTGGAGGACAGCAACAAGGGCCCAAAAAGAGAATACCGAGAGGAAACTACCATCAAATTGATAAATTAGTTGTGCAAGTTGATAACTCATCACAACTAAATGCAACCGCAGATGTACTGAGTAGAATGTTGAAAAGAAGACATAATAATATGTTAGATTTTGAAATTTCCATACCAATTCAACTCTTAAAACAACAACAAAAAACCAAACAAATATTTAATATTGTACTCAGTATTATTGCAGGTATTTCTTTGTTAATTGGCGGTATTGGAATCATGAACATCATGCTTGCATCTGTTTTAGAACGCACCAAAGAGATCGGAATTATTAGAGCAATTGGTGCCACACAAGAAGATGTAATTCTTCAGTTTTTAACAGAGTCTGTTTTAGTTAGTATTGGTGGTGGAATTATTGGAATTTTCTTAGGTATTTTTGCCTCCTATATTTTAGAAATAACAACAGGTATTGAAACTATTTTAACACTAAATTCAATTTTACTTTCTTTCTTTGTTGCTACACTTATTGGATTAATTTTTGGTATTGCACCTGCAAAAGCTGCAGCAAATAAAAGCCCTATTGAAGCTATTAGACACGAATAACTATGAAAAAAATTCTTATAACTTTTTGTATTTTACTTTCTCCAGCTGCTTATAGTCAGCGACAGATTACCTTAGAACAAGCCATTGAAATTGCTCAAAAAAATTCTCCAGAATACAAAGCTTTAGTCAATCAGAACCAAGCTAGTTATTGGCGATATAGAAATTTTAAAGCTAGCTTTTTACCTCAATTACGTTTAGATGCTACACTGCCACAATTTAGAAATTCTGTAAATAGAATTACTTTAGATGACGGTTCGGATGATTTTAGAAGATCTAATCAAATACGTTTTGATGGTTCTTTGTCTTTAAATCAAAATATAGCATTAACAGGTGGTACCATATCTGTAAGTTCTCAATTAGAGCGTGTCGATAGATATGAACCGAATGAATCCACAGGGTTTGCAGTAATTCCTTTTTCTATAAACTATAGCCAAAATTCACTGTTTTATAATGAGTTTAAATGGAATAAAAAAATTGAACCTTTATTATATGAGGAAGCAAAAAGAGAATTTATTGAGAGTATGGAGCGAATTTCTTTAAATACAGCCAGACGATACTTTGCACTTTTAAAAGCGCAAGTTCAATCTAAAATTGCAAAATCTAATTTATCAAATCAAGATACCCTTTTTCAAATTTCTAAAGGAAGATTTAGAATGGGGAAAATTGCTGAAAACGATTTATTACAAATTGAGCTTTCTGTTTTAAACTCGCAAAATGAGGTTACTTCTAATGAAATTAATTTTAAACGAGCAACCCAAAACTTATCACGATATTTATTTTTAGACTCAGAAGACATCTTATTAAATACTCCTAAAGAACTATCAATATTTACTGTTACAGTAGAAAAAGCTTTACAAGAGGCAAAATCGAACAGAAAAGCTGTAATTGAATTTAGAAGAAGACGTTTACAAGCTGAGCAAGAAGTAGCGGATGTTAGAGGAAATAATAGATTACGTGTAAGTTTGAATGCAAATTTTGGTGTTTCTCAGCAAGGTGCTGTTTTTAATGATTTATTTCAAGATTATAATCAGCAACAAAATATTAGACTATCCTTAGGAATTCCTATTTTAGATTGGGGAGTTTCAAAATCTAGAAGAAAATTAGTTGAGGCGAATAAAGATTTAGTCAACACAAATGTTGAGCAGGATAAACAAGAGTTTGAGCAGGAAATTTATCTACATACTTTAAACTGGCAGAACCAACGTAATTTTTTAGATACTGCTGAAAAAGCACAAGAAATTGCAATAAGAAGGTATGATATCACCAAAAAAAGATTTATTCTTGGTAAAATAACAATCACTGACTTAAATTTAGCCTTACAAGAAAAAGACAGGTCCGTTTTACAATACTTAAATTCTTTAGAAAAATTTTGGACAGATTACTACACTTTAAGAAGGTTAACGCTATTTGATTTTATCAAAAATGAAAAAATTGAAGTAGCAGATTTAATTTACGATTAATCTATTTTAACATTTTCTTATCATTTTATATTGGTATTTTTGTTGATCGAAAAAGTTAATTTATCAAACAAAAAATATCAAATTTGAAAAAGATCTTTACACTATTTTTTTTACTATCGCTATCCGCATTTAGTCAAGAAAAATTAACAATTAGCGGCACTGTTTACGATAATGCTAGTAACGAAACTTTAATTGGGGTGTCCATTTATTTCTCGGAACTAAATACAGGTACAACTACCAATGAATACGGTTTTTACTCCATAACAATCCCAAAAGGAACTTATAAAGTTCAAGTGAGTTATTTAGGTTTTACGCCACTTACTGAAACTATTAATTTATCAGAAAAAATCACTAAAAATTTTAATCTAAACGAAGAAACCGAAAGTTTAGATGAAATTGTTATTGAAGCTGATATTGAAAGAATAAATTTAAGATCACCTCAAATGAGTGTGAATAATTTAACATCAGCAACCATAAAAAACATTCCTGTTGTATTAGGTGAAGCAGATATTATAAAGTCTTTAATTCTTTTACCTGGAGTTACAAGTGCTGGTGAAGGAGCTTCTGGATTTAATGTTAGAGGCGGTGCTGCGGATCAGAATTTAATTTTACTAGATGAGGCCATTGTTTTTAATTCCTCACATTTATTTGGTTTTTTCTCTGTTTTTAATCCTGACGTAATTAAGGATGTAAAATTGTATAAAGGAGGTATTCCTGCACGTTTTGGAGGAAGGCTATCATCCGTTTTAGATATTTATCAAAAAGAAGGGAACAGCAAAGATTTTAATGTAACTGGTGGTATCGGTTTAATTTCTTCTAGGTTATTAGTTGAAGGTCCAATAGAAAAAGAAAAAAGTTCTTTTGTAGTCGCCGGTAGAGCCTCTTATGCGCATTTATTTTTGCCTCTTTTTGACAATGACAACAAAGCGTATTTCTATGATTTAAATGGTAAATTTAATTATCGCATAAATGATAAAAACAATGTATTCTTATCCACTTATTTTGGGAAAGATGTTTTTGGTATTAGCGATAACTTTGTAAATGAATATGGAAACACGGTGCTTAACTTGCGTTGGAACCATCTTTTTTCAGATAAAATATTTTCCAACTTATCTTTAATTTATTCCGATTATTTCTATGGTTTAATTCTTGATTTTGTTGGCTTTGAATGGGATTCTGGTATTACCAACTACAACTTAAAATATGATTTTAAACACTATTTAAATAACAAATTTAAGCTGAGCTATGGAGTAAATAATATTTACAACAAATTTAATCCAGGAGAAATTATTCCGAACAGACAAGATTCAGGAATTCAGCCAGAAAAATTGATTGATAAATATGCCAACGAATTTGCAGCTTATTTAGAAGCAGAACATAAAGTAAGTGACAAACTAACCTTGCAATATGGTGCCCGTTTTAGTAATTTCACACGTTTAGGACAAGACGAAATAAATGTATATGCTAATAATGAACCAGTACTTTATAATGAAGAATTTAAAAAATACGAATCGGCAGAAGCGATCGATACAGAATCTTATAACAGAAGTGATGCCTTAGCTACTTTCAGTAATTTTGAGCCCAGAGTTTCCTTATCTTATCTAATAAGTGATAACGCATCATTTAAAATGAGTTACAACAGAATGGCACAATATTTACATTTATTGTCTAACACAGCCTCTCCTACTCCATTAGATGTTTGGGCCCCAAGTGGTCGTTTTATAAAGCCTCAATTATTAGATCAATTTGCGCTTGGGTATTTTAAATCCATAAAAGGGGGAGATTATTCTTTAGAAACAGAAGTATTTTACAAAGACATTCAAAATAGAATCGATTATATTAATGGTGCTAATTTAGTGGCAAATAACGAGATTGAAACTATTATTTTAAACGGTCAAGCCAGAGCTTATGGTTTAGAAATTTTATTAAAAAAAAATGAAGGAAAGTTTAAAGGTTGGCTGGCCTATACATTGTCTAGATCAGAGCAACAAACTTTAGGCAGAACAGCTAGTGAACCTGGTATTAATGACGGAGAATGGTATAGTTCTCCTTTTGATAAAACGCACGATATTTCTGTAAATGCAAGTTACGATTTATCTAAAAAATGGACATTTAACGCAAATTTCTTACTGCAAACTGGGCAACCTACAAATTATCCTGTTGGGCAATATGAACCTGTAAAAGGTTTAATTGTGCCACTATTTGATGATAATAGAAGAAATGCAGATCGATTACCAGCTTATCATAGATTAGATATTTCAGCAACGCTAACACCAGAGAAGAACAAAAACAGAAGATGGCAAGGAGAATGGGTTTTTGGTATTTATAATTTATATGGAAGACAAAATGCAGCTTCTATCAATTTCAGACAGAATAGAGAGACTTTTAGAAATGAAGCGATTCAGACTTCTATTTTTGGTTTTGTACCCTCTGTAACTTATAACTTCAAATTTTAAACCCTTAGAGGGCTTATAGATATTATTACTCTTATGAAAAACATAAAAATCCTTTTCGCTTTAGTATGCATCTTTTTTATCAGCTGTGAAAAAGTTGTAGATATTGATGTTCCTTCAATTGACCCAAAATTAATCGTTGATGCTTCTTTTGAAGTCTACTTTAATGAAAGCCCCGTAAGTGCAAGCGTGGAAGTAAGACTAAGTTTGTCGGCTGATTATTTTGATACGGTAATTCCTATTGTTACAAATGCAACCGTTTTTATTACAGACATGTCCAGTAGCGATATTATTAATTTTTCTGATGCAGATGCAGATGGAACTTACGAACCTTTAACCTCATTTATTCCTAAAAATGATGTTGCTTATGAGTTGACCGTAATTCATGATAATGAAACTTATAGAGGAACTGCTACTAAAATAAAATCTACACCTTTAACAAGTGCTTTTCAAGGTGATGAAACCTTGTTTTCGGGAGAGGAGACCGAAGTGAAAATCGATTTCACCGATCTAGGTTTAGAAGAAAACTATTACTTATTCGATTTTACGAATAACTTATATGTAACTATTGAAGACCGTTTTTTTAATGGTGTCGATTATAATTTTTCTTATTTCTATAATGAAGACGATATCGAATTACCGACTATTGTCGACATAAAAATGTCTGGAGTTACTAAAGAATATTTCACCTATTTTAGAGTTTTAGTAGATCAGAGTGGACAAGGCGGTGGTGGACCTTTCGAAACGGTACCTTCTTCCTTATTAGGTAACATGATAAATATAACGGATGAAGCTAATTTTCCTTTAGGCTATTTTCATATTTCCGAAACAGATATTTTTATATTAGCTTTGGTTGAAAAAGAATAAATAACTTCTACGAAGCATTCGTCAATAATAATATAAAAAATGTATTTTTGACTGATGACTTTTACAAAAACTACAGAGCAAGATTCGAAATACAATCATTTAGAAATGATGTCGGTATCTTCATTATTGAGAAATATCAATTATGAAGACAAAACAGTTCCTTTAGCAGTGAGTAAATCTTTGCCACAAATAGTAAAATTAACGGAACAAATTATCGCTAAACTTAAACTTGGTGGAAGGCTTTTTTACATTGGTGCTGGTACTTCTGGAAGATTAGGTATTTTAGACGCATCTGAATGTCCGCCTACTTTTGGTGTACCCCATGAGTTGGTTGTTGGTATTATTGCCGGTGGCGATTATGCTATTAGAAAAGCAGTAGAATTTGCTGAAGACTCAAAAACACAAGGCTGGCTAGATTTACAAGATCATACCATTTCCGATAAAGATGTGGTTATTGGTATTGCTGCATCAGGTACCACACCTTATGTGATTTCAGCTCTGGAAAAATGTAATGAAAATAATATTATTACAGGCTGTATTACTTGTAACAAAGACAGTCCATTAGCCAATGTTTCTCAATTCCCTGTTGAAGTAGTTGTCGGTTCAGAATTTGTTACTGGAAGCTCAAGAATGAAAGCAGGAACTGCTCAAAAGCTCGTATTAAACATGATTTCCACAAGCACCATGATACAACTTGGTAAAGTAAAAGGAAACAAAATGATTGATATGCAACTATCTAATAATAAATTAGTAGATAGAGGCGAGAAAATGTTAGTTCAGGAGTTAAACATCGACCAAAAAGAAGCAAGCGATTTGTTACAAAAATTTGGAAGTGTAAGAAATGCTATTCAAAACTATACAAAATGAGTACAGATGTAAATTTATTAAGTAAAGGTTTAATAAGATTAGGAATTTTAGTGCTTCTATTTATTGCCTCACCTGTAATCTTAACAATGGGTTTTAAAGCTTTTGATGTCTATACAGAAGCCCCGAAAATTTACATTGCATACCTCTTAACTTTTTTAGGATTTTCTACCTTAATTTTTACAATTTACTTTGCTTTTAAAACTTTTAAAATAATTGGTAATTCTCTTTTTAACCAAAAATAAATATACCAGATAAACATACTTATAAAAAGTAAAAATTGGTAAACAATTACTAAGGATGAAAGCAGGTAAATTAGAAAATGCCATAATAATAATATTATCTTTTCCGGATACTATTGTTAGACCGGCTTATTGGGAATTTTCAAGTAAAATTTGGCCAAAAATCGGCATCGGTAGCAAGCATGCTGTGCAAGCAGGACATTCTGCATTATTATTAATAAAAAAAAACAAACCCGAAATTAAATATTTTGATTTTGGGAGATATATAACTTCTTATGGTAGTGGTCGCGTAAGATCTTTTGAAACAGATCCAGAAATATATATTCCTTTAAAAGCATCATTTAAAAATAACATGCTGACAAATCTAGATACTATTTTATTGTGGATGGAAAAGCATCCTGAAAAAACCCATGGAGAAGGTCGGTTAATCGCAAGTGTTAATCAGCATATTAATTATGACAATGCTATTAATTATATACATAATTTAATTAATAAAAAAGAATATCCCTATGGTCCTTTTATTAAAAAAGGAAGTAATTGTGCTCGTTTTGTTACAGATACAATCATAAATTCGTGTACAAAAAAGAGCATTCAATTAAAATTAAAAAGCTCTTATTTAGTAACACCTAGCCCCATAGGAAATACATTAAAAGGAAAAACCAATAAAGTCGTTTATACTGTAAAAAATCAAACGATAGCAGAGTATAAAAACAGATCTATTTTAAAAGAATATAATGCCGCTTTTTTTAATACATTTGATACATCTGAGCAGAACTTTGTCGGTACTGAATTACCAGACACTAAAAAATTTAATTTATCCAATGGAACATGGCTGCCTGGAATTGGCAGCGGTGCTTGGTTTAAGGTTGAAGAGAAAATAGACACCATAAGATATAAGATTTCTAGATACACAGTAAGTGGTGAAAAAGATTTTGAAGGTATTTTTATAGCAGATAATTCCTCTTTCAATTTAAGACAAAATCATGATTTCATGCATCCAACAAACTGCAGGGAAATGCACGTAACACAAAATAATCAGGAATTTATTTTTGAACTAGTACAACTGTGATTTTTGACCAGAATCCTTCTTAATTTTTATTTAATATTGAAAAATTGCCTTACAAACCTTTAGCTATAAGTTCAATTCCAAATTGATAAATACTATATTCAACATCTGACTAATCCCAAATAACCAGGGTTAAACGCACTAAAATTTAAAACTTTTTTCCGACACACAGTACACCAGACACTAATAAAAGTTATGCGCAACCCATTTGAAATTCATTTTACATAAAAAAACTAAAGATTTTTAAATAGGTTTAGTCTATAAAAAACTTTAACCATTCTAATTTAATGGTAATTTAACCAAAACCTATCCATCAGAAATTGCTGTTTTTATCCTTAAATATTTCTTTATAACTTCTAAACTATTGTAAATATTTCTATCCAAATAGTAGATATCTTAAAAATCCCATCACTATAATTAAGTCTATTGGAAATATTTTAAAAAAGACATAACTAACACATTACGTTTGTAATAGTCCCAAAATTGACTATGTAAAAAACTAAATTTATTTTTTTGGCACGCTATTTGAAAATTATCTTATCAAATACGGAAGCTGAAAAGTAATTAGAGTAGGCAAAACCCTTAAAACTATATATTATGAAAAAAGGTATACTTATAATATTAGGAATGTTTATGATAGTTTCTAATGTTGAAGCCAAAACAGGCTACAAACGACCAAAGAACATAGAGGTAAATTACATTTATAACAACACTGTAAATTTTACAGAAAGTGGAGTCGAGTTCTTTATTTTTACAAATGGTGATTTTGATTTTAACACGCATGTTACTGATTCTTATTATGATTATAATGGTAGAAGATTACATAAGAACAGAGGCGTAAAAGTTAATAGAGATTATAGTGGAAGAATTACCCGAATTGGAAATGCAATTATCAACTATGATTATAGAGGAAATGTTACTAGGATTGGTAGTATTTTTTTAAGGTATCGATTTGGACAACTTACAAACGTTGGGGATTTAAATGTACAGTATGATCGATGGGGAAATCCAAATTTCTATGGAAATGTTCGGGATTTTTATTTTGAAAATGGTATTCGATTCAGCATAAATTTTGGTGATGTTTGTGACTATAATGATACTTACTTTTACAGAAATAACTTTAAGAATAATTACGCTCAATTTAGAGAAGACAAAAATTTTTATTATTATAAAGCAAGGCCGAACGGAAAAATCGGAAAGAGAAGTACCATTTTAAAAAGAAGAAAACAAGCTTCCATAATTTCTAAGAGAACAGCAAATGCAGAAACAAGAAGAAAAAATATTTCATATAGAAAAGTCGCAGCAAAAACAAGAAGTAATAATATTACATATAGAAAGACTTCTGCTATAAACCCTAAAAGGACAGTTACAGCAGGAAAAAGAAAAACTACTGGCTCTTATATAGCACCCGATACTAGCAGAAGAAAAGTAAAAAAAACGACAAAACGGAAAATAGTAAAGAAAAGTAAAAACGAAAGAAAAAGAAGAAATTAAAAAAAAATCAGGTATTTATACCTGATTTAATTTCAAGAACCTTCATTATATTTGTACCATAGTTATTTGAAATTAAAATATCATAACTAATCGCTAGTTAATTGTGATAGAATAAGGGGAAGTTAAAAGCCTCATTTCTGCAAGGAAATGAGGCTTTTTATATGCAATAAAAATAAATATTATCGAATCAACTTTCTATACTTAATTCGTTTTGGCATTAAATCTCCACCTAAACGTTTCTTCTTGTTCTCTTCATATTCGGAAAAACCACCTTCAAAAAAATACACTTCACTATTCCCTTCAAAAGCTAATATGTGTGTACAAACCCTATCTAAAAACCATCTATCATGACTAATTACAACGGCACAACCTGCAAAATTATCTAAACCTTCTTCTAAAGCTCTTAATGTATTTACATCTAAATCATTTGTTGGCTCATCTAATAAAAGCACATTTCCTTCTTCTTTTAAAGTCATGGCCAAATGAAGTCTATTTCTTTCCCCTCCAGAAAGTGTATTTACTTTCTTATTTTGCTCACTTCCCGAAAAGTTAAAACGACTTAAATAGGCTCTTGAATTCACTTGCTTACCACCCATCATTACTAAATCTTGCCCATCGGAGAAATTTTCCCAAATTGTTTTGTCAGGGTTTATATCTGAGTGTGCTTGATCTACGTAGGCAATTTTAGCAGTTTCACCCACATTAAAATTCCCTTTATCTGGGTTTTCTTCACCCATAATCATTTTAAAAATCGTTGTTTTACCAGCTCCGTTTGGACCAATAATTCCTACAATCCCTGCTTGCGGTAAATTAAATTCTAAATTATCATATAACAATTTATCTCCATACGCTTTAGAAACACCGCTAGATTCAATAACATTTGTTCCTAAACGAGGACCATTTGGTATGTAAATTTCTAATTTTTCATCAACTTGTTTTTGATCTTGACTCATTAATTTGTCATAGTTCTTCAAACGCGCTTTTTGCTTTGTTTGACGCCCTTTTGCCCCTTGACGAACCCAATCTAATTCTCGTTCCAAGGTTTTTTGACGCTTGGAAGCTGTTTTACTTTCTTGCGCCATTCTCTGCGACTTTTGGTCTAACCAAGAAGAGTAATTTCCTTTCCAAGGAATTCCTTCTCCTCTATCTAATTCTAAAATCCAACCAGCAACATTATCTAAGAAGTATCGATCATGCGTAACGGCAATTACAGTTCCCTTATATTGTGCCAAATGATGCTCTAACCAATGCACAGATTCTGCATCTAAATGGTTGGTTGGCTCATCTAATAATAAAATTTCTGGTTCTTGTAATAATAATCTACACAAAGCAACACGTCTTTTTTCTCCTCCTGAAAGTACCCCAATTTTCTTATCAGAATCTGGTGTTCTTAAAGCATCCATTGCAATTTCTAGTTTGGTATCTAACTCCCAAGCATTTGCTGCATCAATTTTGTCTTGCAATTCAGCTTGCTGGTTCATTAATTTCTCCATCCTATCTGCATCAGAATAGACTTCTTCCAAACCAAACATATCATTGATTTTATTGTATTCATCTAAAATTGCAACTGTCTCTGCAACTCCTTCCTTTACAATTTCTAAAACCGTTTTCTCTGGATCTAATTGTGGTTCTTGCTCTAAATAGCCGACATTATAACCTGGAGAAAAAGTTACATCTCCCTGGAAATTCTTTTCTACACCTGCTATAATTTTTAATAACGTTGATTTTCCTGATCCATTTAAACCAAGAATACCAATTTTTGCTCCGTAAAAAAAGCTTAAATAGATATCTTTTAAAACCTGCTTCCCTGTAGATTGATAGGTTTTTGAAACCTTATTCATAGAAAAGATTACTTTCTTATCATCACTCATTTAATTGTTTATTATAAAATTAAAACTGAAAATTGCTACTGAAAATGTAGGCTTATTTTTAGACTCTTCCTTTTAAGGCATTGAATACCCAGGCAATACAGAAAAAACCAATTCCAACTGTAGCAAAACCCCAACCTGCAACCTCTTTATACCTGTAAGCGCCCATTAAGATTAATACAACACCCATAATAAGCATTAAAAGAGTTGCCCAACCAAGGACAGTATTTTTATTCATTTCCATAATTCCTATTTAGTTAATTGAACAGCAAATATCGTTATTT
>Ga0209712_10003617_pt1 | contig 12486 bp, 15 predicted proteins | sample ArcOceMetagenome_FD_187443 | JGI IMG/M metagenome (GOLD analysis project Ga0209712, IMG submission 187443) | Marine eukaryotic phytoplankton communities from Arctic Ocean - Arctic Ocean - Greenland ARC118M Metagenome (SPAdes) (version 2) | ecosystem: Environmental > Aquatic > Marine > Oceanic...
CAAAGGGGGGCAATGACTTTTTATCAGGGGCAAAGGGAGGAATATCTGCAAACGTAAGAAAAGATTTTGATGAAACAAATGAAGGGAACAGAAGGAAGGATGGCCGCATTATCAAATTCGAAGGGAGGAATAACAACCCGCCGGTAGACTTAAAATTCGTGCAAAATGCTAACAGAAGTGTCACAATGTAGATTGCACAGTGAATATAATTGTAAGAAATATTACTATGATAATCAGCACTTAGTGTGTATTAGGAGGTATTATTGTGTTGTGGTGGACTCGCGAGAGTATGCATCATTATGTTAGTGTATCTACGTGCTTATCAACGGGAATTTCTGTGTTTCGTGTGAAAGATGCGCGAAAACCGATCAAAGGTAACATTTTGAGAAAAACTCACCTCGTACTTGACTTGGCACTTGTCGAAATGAAGTAAACGAGGAGAGCATAAATGGTGAAGAAAAGGTTGTGCAACTATGCCTTGATTCAACAAAAGCCTTTTTGGCAAGCACTACTTGTGCAGAACAGCTTGACGTGTCCACATTTGAACAGAAAAATGTCTACACAATTGAGGGACCTTCAGAGATGCTATCCAATACGGACAAGTCACTTGTGGAAGTGAATGCCATTTTTGAGTGCTACAGAATCAAAAACGATCAGCGCACTCGCATTCAGTTCATAGAAATGAATGAAACTCGTGAAGATGGATCAATATACTATTGGCTGCAGCTTGACAATATATGTGTGAGTGTTTTTTTTGCTGTAAAAGGTGGAAAGCTGCTCCATTACACCCACAGAGTAGCCCAGCATTGGTCATCAACGAATCTGGCCGTTCGTTTATTATTGCTATCAGTAGAGACGAAACATTTTACAAAAGAAATGATTACTCTGACCTAAGGAATCTTCAGCTTGTCAATATTAGAGGTTAGATTATGAGTTCATGATCTAATGCTGAATGTACATGAATAGTTATATGAATATTATGAAATGATTTGAATGTTTATTTTACAATACAGAATTACTTGGTATAAGATGCATCATCCTTGCGACGCATTGTCCGATCCAAATTGAATGATAGACGGGCTGATTGTTGTATTGTTCGTGCGTCTTTGCTGGGACCCTGGACGAGCGCTGCTGCTACTTCCCTACAGTCCAAACACTTTGATACAAAATTCTGGCCGCTTGTGGCATTTATCATATTATCCTCTTCCTGTTGCATCATTTCCTCTCATCCCTCACCAAGACTGTCAGTACTATCATCTCTCTCCTCATCCATACTACTATCATCGAGCAGGACCATCGCCCAAGTCTAACCATAATTCTTCAAAAGATCTTTAAACCCTCCCTGCTGCTTCTTTGTAAACTTCGCTGCAACAAGAATTTCGAAAGCAGCGAATTCGAAAGGCTTCTTTCCAAGTTCGATTGTATTATCCACGAGCTCGTAATTATGCAAGCGTTTCAAAGTTACGAGTTTATCTACATACTGTATGAGAAAATGTAATATCTTCGTAGTACAGGTTATGATCGATGAAAGTAGCCCGCATTTTTGCCAGCATGCTGACACACCAGCCGAAATAGCCTTGTCTGACGCACGTCCCCCCGTAAGTAGACACATGTTTAGAGGGGTTCACTAGTGTTTTAGATATGTAAAAGCAATAATTAGTATGTATCATAACATGTCTTTGGGTTGTTGCAAAATCTGTTGAGAGGTCCGACCTTTCATTCCGTTCCGGAACGATTTGGGCGGTCCAGTATTTTCCACCCATCCATGCTTACATGCGAAATTGCAGGCATTTAATCTTGCGCTCTCATATATATTCATATAAAACACAACATACAAGTACTAATAAGGACTCAATAAGGTACACTACTAGCAGTACAAAGAAACATGCCTACCAACAAAAAGAAAAAGGGTAAAAAGACTGCAAAAAGTCTGGAGGAGGAGCTTAGTACTGCAGCCAGTTGGGGCAAAGGCGATAATATTGTGAACGCGAAGAGCCTCGCCAAGAATTTCCCGCGCATGGTAGCCAAGCTTCAAGACGGAACTCTCGATCCTGATCAACTGGCAAAGGATCTTACTATACTAAAACCTGAAAAGAAAGAAGTGAGCCTTAAATCCTATGTGAGGGAAATGAGGGCTACTGCTCATTCAAATAATGACGATGCAAGCATGCCGCCAGAAGAAAGAATGCTTGCAATGTTGAGTGCATCACTGTGTGAAAATCGTGAACCTGCCGAGAAAGTCGCCTTCTATCAGGAGTTGGCCGGAGAGTATTATTCAAATTCATGTTCACCAGCAGCACCAGTATGTCAGGGAGAGGGGGGAGAGGACGAGGGCAAGGACGAAGAACATATCAAGGGAGTGGTTGATCGATTGCAGTCATCATTCCACAAAATTGCTGGTCTGTGGGAAACACGTATCCAGAGCTTTACTGGCAAACCTCTCAAAGATACATGCAAGTTTTACAAGATGTCAAGAGAAGTATTTGGGCGTTACTACGAACTAGAAATACTTCAAGGTATCGACATGTCGAGGGTAGAAGTGGACCTTGAATCTACCAGAGAAAAGATACGCGAGCTCGAAGAAATCCAGACAACTTTCACAAGAATCAAGGATGCCGCACAAAGCGTAGTCGAAGGGGATCATACGCTTCGTAGCTCTTGCTGGGAATGCAATAAAATTTACGTAGAAGGCGATGATGATGTCGTTCCAATGGCGAAATGCAGCTCTTGTCAGGTAGCTAAATATTGTTCTCGTGCGTGCCAGAAGCGAGCTTGGAACTCTGGGCATAAGAAAGCTTGCCGTGTACTTGAAGAGAAATATAGGAGTTACCTTGAAAACAAGGCTCGTATTAAAAAAACAGTGGGAGATAATAGGATCACCGTCAGCCCAATAGTACTATTTCCAAGGCAATCTAATCAAAAGGAGTTTCATTGTTTTTTTAAGCCAGTGATAGCCGCTGACTTCATCTTGGCTTCTTTGATTATATCCGCAGAGAGCTTAACCGCAGACGATAATTTCAAAGGCCACAAAGGAATAATAAAGGGCCCATCGCTAGATATTTTCTACGAGAACGTTGCCCGACTAGCATCTGGTGGATCTCATCCCTTATTCCGCAATCAAAGACCATATGCAACAGACGTGTTCGTCGGTTTGGTGACATTTGAAATCGAGCAACTGATTAAGCGTGGGGTCAACTTACAAAAGATAGAGAAAAAAGAGGCGCACGTTATGGGCATAATGAGCTATTTCTTATCATACGATTTGTCAGCTGTGAGGAACCCGCGCATTATCGATAGATTCACCAAATTTGCGGAAATCAAAGTTTCATATTTTGGAACAATGGCATTGCTCGAACGATATCTGACGTGGTACATTGTACAAGCCAATATGGATAATGGAAATTGGAGTGAAAGGACGAATACTAAGTCCTTTCAAGCTTACTATCAAACCCAGGCTTTCAAAGCCATGAAGCTCTCGTATCACAAAATGACATGAATTCTTCATACTGCGTGGCGCACGTGACTCTTTGAAACTTAGGAAATGCAAGGGGTTGACAAGATTACAGGCTGCTAAACATACACGTCAACACCTCCAAAGAACAGTTTGTACCAGCACAGCTTTCTGATGATCAAATTTCAATATCTACGTGCGGTACACGTACTTTAATTTAACTAATAGAACAAGCAAAATCTTCAAGAGATTCTTTTGATGATTTTGTCTCCGTTGGAATTTTGCTGCGCTCCGCCCTTCTTGTAATCCATGGATGCTGGAGAGCCTTTTCTGGCTCGATTCGTTTGGACGGGTCGCGTTCCAGCATCTTCTCAACCAAATCACGGCCTTCAAGGGACACAGATGCCCAATCAGCTTTTGGATATTCAACTTTTGCTTTTATATTCTCAGAGATGAGTTCTTTCTCTGATTCTGCGTGAGAAAACGGTTCGTACCCGCAAAGTAAAATGTATAATAAAACACCAGCAGAAAATATATCGACTTTGTTTTCATATCCACCATTCTTCTTCGCTTCTAAAATCTCGGGAGCGACATAGCCTGGCGTACCACAGCGACCGCGGACAAGGTTATCCGATCCAACAAATGTCGCCATACCAAAATCACCAAGTTTGACAGTGATACCTATTGGATCCTCCTTGTCTACCATAAGTATGTTGGCAGGCTTGATGTCCCTATGTGCGATACCACTAACTTTCATTGCATCTAAGCAACTTATTATATCAAACATAATGTTAGCAGCTTCAACCTCACTGACACTCTCCTTTGATGAAATGTAATGGTAAAGATCTGTACCTTCCAGTAATTCTAGCTCAAGGATGACTTTATCCAAAGTCTCAAAGAAACTTTTCACCCGAAGAAATCCCGGGTAAATATCACCACTAGCAAGCAAAGCAGCCTGAACTGATGCTTCCCTCACTATAGAATCGGCACGCTCTTGATCCTTGCGAACACGTTCCCAAAATTTGTGTTTGTCAATTACTTTCAGAGCGCATTCATAGTCATCTCTTGCGAGTGGCACTGTCAAGTTACTGAATGATGTAAAAGATGGCTTTTTCTTCAAAATCCCACCACTCCCTTTTGAAGTCGCAAAAATAGTTTCCGGACCTCTCTTCTCCCGTCTTCGTCGTCCTGGATAAACAGTTGCATATCTTCCTCTTCCAAGGACTTCTCCTAGTCCACTCAAATCGAACTCATACAAATCCTCCACCTTTAATCGTGCTGCATCTGCTAAGCACGACACCCAGTGATCTCTTTCAGCCTCTGACGACAATTTGACGAGAATCTGTGACGGGCAAATCAAAGAGTGAGTCAGTAATTTGCATGCAAAATTAAAATGGTGTTGTGATAGGAAAATAAACTTACAGATCTTCTTGAAGAATTTTGCATATAATAGTCAAATCTCAACTTATCCTCATCAATCCGTCGAACAGAAGCATTCTGGAGAAATGCAAACCCACGCGGACGAGAATTCACGTCATCAACATCGTACTCAAGTAAGTAGTTTTGATGTAAGACGAAAAAACCGCGTGACCACTCATATTCTTCTTTCTCTAAGCTTTTTGCTACAATCTGGGCTGCTTCTGCCACTCCTAGTACCGGTTTTCCAAAGGCTTGACTTGTACCACCAACTTCATTAACATCTCTCTTCTGGAATAACGAGTAAACATGACTTGGACAAATTGCCATAATGGCCGGCGCCATCAAATATCTTCTGTTTTCTATCCAAGAATCAGGGCCTTCTACCGATTCCAACAAAGTCAATGAGACCTTTGCCTCTTCTGACACTGATGGCAATGATTCTTTGCCTCCACTTGTGCCACCACTACCTGCACTAGTTGCTCTTTGAATTCCCTCTATGGAATCAGACAACATGTGAGAATAGGGCCAAAAAATAATTCATCGAGCTTTGTGGCATGTCATTGTATATACTTACTTAGTTTTGCAAAGGCTGATCCACGCTGCACACTTTTTTCCTCTCCCAAGTAAGAGGCTGTAGTATCTATTGCGTACCGATTCGAATTATGATATTCAGTAAAAGCAAGCCTGTGTTGTCGTTGCCTGTCACTATTTCTTTTCGATTGATCCTTTTGCTTCATGTTCGTCTTTGTTATTGGAGCTATCACCACCCCAGGCTTAAATATGCCACTTTGAGATGTACCGGTACGCGATTTGGGTTTTTTTTCTTCTTCTTCTTCTTCAACTTTTATGGCAACTTCAGCGCCATTTCGTACTGCTGCATCTAGAGACCCACACGACTGTGTCCGCTTCTTGATTTCTGATTTGCCTTTAGCGGACTTGCGAGCCTTTCTTTCTCTATCTTTCTTGGGCTTGAATACCTGTGAAAAGAAATTTCCACCATGGACATGATCATCCACTTTGGTTCCTTTGCTAAATCTGATACTTCGACTTCCCTCCGACCCGTATGATTTTCCAGACTCATCACTATCTAATCCATGAACGCCACCCGCAGAAGATACAAGTGCCTGTTGTGAGGAATGTCGAGCTGGTTTTAAGAAAGAATCATGAGGGGGCATCGATTGTGCGAATTGAGAACTTCCTTGTCTGTTTCTGTTTTTGTTGTGATGGATATCAGGAACCGCCAGCCCATTAAAGTGTTCAGTCGAGGCATCTGAGGAAAGATCTGGACCATCATCTTGCGCATAAGAAAGGTAGCTCTTATAATTGGCTTCCCATTCCTTCTTGGGAGTATTAGGGGACATTGAAGCCGAAGAAGCGTTTGAGTTCACATCTCCATTATGAGAAGGCGGAGTGGAATAGAATCCTCCCGAGTTAACGGTAGAGGATAAAGAAGAGGACATAACACTTCCATCGGGAGCTGCAACATCTTCGTTTTCAAAGGGAAGCCTGTCGGGTGGAGAAGAAGAAGCCTTATTCCTTGATTTTCTCAGTCTTGTCCAAAAGTGTGGACTACCGCTCATACTGTATTTTATGGTTCTGTATCACCAAGATTGAAGATGTGTATAACAGATATTTAATTTGGAAAGAAAGAAGGAAGCCCCGAATTTTGTATCTGTCTACTTCGCCAAGATATAGTGGAATTTTGAAAGGATTTGTTAGCTTCAGAAATGTCAAGCGGTAGCAATATTTTTCCCCACCTGGATGCCGGAGTCTGACGGAGCACTTCCACGAATTATGTGTCCGTGTTTTGGCAACGTCAAACTAGTTAGAAGATACAACATTCCCAGGATGAATAGTTCCTTTAACTTACAGTAGTATATCCAGCGAAAAATACAGCAGCCACAATCAAAAGAAATCCCAACGTGATCTTCAAATGTTCCCTGTTTGAGTATAATTTGTCACAACTCCTGTAGCTGACAAACTGCCTTAATGTTCAATGTACAAGCAAGGAGGAACGAAGAAGAAGGCGCTAGGTAGGAAACCCAAAAGCCCTGTGCAAAGGGTGTTGGAGGGTCGTTGATATTGTTGGTAACCCCCCACCTTCGAGTCATCAATAACATTCCACAGTATTGCCCTCCTTACAGCAACTTACCAGTTTAGTGTTTCACAATCGTGATGATCCAAACTTCGTCATTATTTGGATAAATTTGTATAGAAGATCAACACGATACGGATATTATTGCAATGATTTCCCACCAGCAGTTTTTTTCTGTATGTGCCTGATGACTAGCTTTCCCGCACTTTGTGGCTTAATGGGACTGAAAAGTGCTACTCCTACATTTTTAATACATTTTTAGCTATTTATTTTCGTGGATTAGGTCTTGTATGTAGTCGTGTTCACTATTTCAAAAACAAAAAATGCCTATACTTGCGTTGTGTGCACCTTTCTCCTGGACCACCTCAGAATAATGTCCAAGTTCTTGCATTCCACTCACAATCGACCGAAATATCATAGAAGCCCACTTGGACATTATTACGGTGTGGTATTCCATCCACATTTCCACTTGCCACCATCTTAGTCACTCATGACACTTTTTCTTACCCAACAATCTTTACTAGATGCGTCATTTAGCTAAGCATACAGTGTCTACCGTAGAACCTACGATAATCTCAAAAAACTTGAAGGCAACCCAACCAACAGTGAAAATGCACATCAAACTTCCGTCCTCTTCAATAATCTATAGTTAAATAAAACTCTATACATAGTTTGTCACATTGAACATATGACATATTTCAGTTGACATTATATTAATAATTTGCTAATAACTAATAAGCAGGTTTTGTTTTACAACAATGTTTGCGCCCTTCTCCTCCTCTCTGTTGCAGGTGTTGTTACATTTCTTCCATCTCCTGGGGCCACATGCGTGGGCAGCTGTCCTCCTCCTGCACCTGTGTAAATTCCTCTGTTGTTAGAACCAAAATTTCCGACCGAGAAACCAGGGACACTCATAGTTCTGTTCCTTGTCCTTGGAGGATTCTTTTCAACCCAATCAAGTAACGCAGCGCGCTCATTTGTAAAGTCTATCATGTCCATAATCGGCTCAAAACCAAGGGCTGTAACTCTTCTTGTACGAACATACTTCGTTCTTCCATCCTTTCGCACTTGCACCAAAGCTCCAGCTTCATTCGCCTGAAGTACAACAGGACTCACAAAGTTATGTGCCCACCCATCTCCAACCTTGACAATATTCGACATGATGGTTTCATGGGGAGCCGGAGGCTCGTTCTCACCGTCTAGATTGACACTCGTCCAACTTGGTAACTTCTGGAAAAACTTCACTGTAATGATAAGCGTTGCAATTGTTCCGCCAACCAGGACAAAAATCCAGTAACTATTCAGAAGGAATTTAAAAGTTGACCTCTGAGGTATACTAGAGAACGAATTGATGGCGCCTCGATAGGCTTGTATAGAATTTGCATGCGCAAGTGTAGGGAAACAAAATGCCGCATGAGCAGGTGAAAACTGAATCTTTTTGAACGAATCCCACCTCACGTATAGGCTTTGTGCACTGGACAAAGCACCCAACACAGCAGCGATGAATAAAAGATGCATGAATGGAAGGTATACCATTCTATGAATCCTTTGGTATTCGTTGATGTCTGGATGTTCCTCTTCGAATGATGGCTGTGCCATTATTGTCATGGCATATAGCGATACAGCTGGAGCTGACATCTGGATCCATGATACTGGTGCAGAAATCTTTTTATTAAGTGTAACTCTCACCAAACTGATCGGAAAGAAGAAGGAAAAGAAAGACAATGATATCTGAACAGTCGGCGGAACAGAAAGAATAAATAAGTGCATCGAAGATAAACAACAAGCAACTGGTGTTCACGTCTACCACTTTGAACTTACCAACATCAGGAAGTGACCGGCCATCGGATAGTACAACCAAGTTTTCACAGCACTGATGCCAATCCCGACAGTATTTGGGTACCAACTTGGATCTGGTAATATGTTGAAAGAGCCTGCCATTAGTATGAACCATACAGCGACACAGAAATGCACCGCTGCTGCAACGGTGACCAACATCTGACCAACGATTCCTCTACCAGCAGCAACACACACAATTGTCATGCAAATCAAACCGGCTGGACTTGACGTTGTCGGCGAGTTCATTTCATCCACAACTACCTTTCTTGCAATGCAAATTTTCATTACGAAAAGAAGCGAAATGACACCGGCAAAAGCAGAGCAAATTTGGTGAAACGCAAGCGCCACTTTGTATGCCTTGACTGATGTATCGCAGTAAAAACAACCCGGAAATTCATAGAAAGTACACTGACTCGAATGGAAGTGAACTGGTCTACAAGAATCAAGCATCTCTTCAGCAAACTTGAACCATGCGACGCCAAGCGTAACGATAGCCAAACCAACAGCACCAATGGTCAGGGGCAAGTTCCCAATAAAGGTCTCGGCGTCACTACAGAATCTACGAACATCGCTTGCAATTCCTTTTGCAATAGATTTGATCCAACGGCTGAATCGATAACAGCACCGTTGCTCTTCCAGTTCTTTTAGCATTTGCTTCCTTATGCGTCGTTCCATCCGTTTACGTTCTTCATAGAACTCATCACGGGTGTACTCATTATGACACTCGGGAGAAGAGCTGTTGCTGTTTCCGTCGTAGTACGGATCGCGACTGCGGTAAGACCTACCACTCTCACCGTGGCGGCTTTTGTGCGATCTTGGACTTCGACCATATCTTTGATCCTTCTCATGTCTTGGATCTCTTTCTTTTTGTCTAGGAGTTTTTGATTGACGACTATCTCTGATCCGATGACTTCTTCTGGATCTGTCATCTCCAGTAGGCGGTCTACCAGAAACATTGCGCTTAGTTCGGGGAGTATACCCCTGCTCATCAGTACTTATCCCAGACGGAAGCAGCGAGGTTTGTTCATTATAGTTTTCCTCTTCGTCAAATGATAAGTCATCATCAGAAGGAGAATCACTTTCATCACTATATACCGACGAATCATCTCTGCCACCATCAACGCTAAATTGATTGCTTGTGAAATCACTCGAAATACAGCTTTCATCCTCACTACTTTCAGACTGATCACTGGGACATTCATATACTTGTTTCCTTTTTGACGATCCTCGCCCATGATCTCGACCAAGTTGTTTTCTTCTACTATCGAATCGTCGCTGACTTCTGCTCGCATTTACACTTCCATAATTGGCCGAAGAGTTCTTTTGGCGAATTGGTGGTCTGCTGCTTTTGCTGCTCTTCTTCCTTATAGCAGCTTCACGACGATTTCTTGACTTTCTATGGCTTTCATCATCTTCGTCCTCATCCCATGTATCGTTATCGATAGATGGCAGCTTGGGACGATGAGATCTCCGTGGCTGGGCTGCTGGGGATAGGGAACGTATGGAGCTAAAAGATCAACGTGAGAAAAACCCTACTTCTAATGCATCAAAGCCCACAACATACCGGACAACTTACTTTCTCTCTCCACCTCCGCTCAGGGCTTCTGGAAACCAACTCTTATTGCTAGAATTTGCCTTTTGTTTTATTTTTGCAGTCTTCTTCAAAATCTTTTGACTCTTCTTTTGATAGTCTGCCCGTTCATGTTCGATGGACCGAAAACTTCCTCCACTCGTAAGGCTCAAGTTATCAAGAAAGCCGGAGATATAACCACGACTCTCATTACTAGTAGGAACTCCATTGCGGTCACGGCGGGGGAAATGCTCTGAACCCTCATTGTTATCATTATGATAATTCTGCATATCCCCTTCTAATTTACCAAACACTCGACTGAATTGTTGTTGGGCCATGGAGGTAGCGCCTTCCATTGTGCTGCCCAGCGAAGAAACTGAACCCGATGATTCCATACGAAGATGCAGGGAAGGTGGTTTGGAAACCGGTCGTGAATATTCTTCTTCGTTGCTCTGAAATTGTTGTTGACCATTTACCTTGAACTTTTTTTGATTTCGATTCTTTTGAATTCCACTTGGAGGGAGACCTTTCGTCGGGGAAGAGACATTGGTGGGAATTATCGGTGCATTAATGGTAGATAACCCCTTTGCATTTGGATTTTCATAGTTTCCATATCCCTGATCAAATGAATTCATCTCCGATTGCTTCTGCTGCTGTTTACGCGCCTGATATGACAGTACAACAGCATTTGTCGTGCTCATACTTTCATTTACATTAGCCGCACTGCTGGAAGAATGGCCACTACCATCAGCAATTGGTTTGCCTATTTGTTTGGACAAATTTGCAATCTGTGGCGTGGCAAAAGAATCCTGCTGCTGCACACCAGATCGTAGCGGGGTGCCATTTTGAACAACATTAGCATAAGACGGCAGAGCATGATACATGTCAGAATCGCTGCCCATAGTTCCTATCGAAGACATGGATGGAAACCTCTCCTTTGAATCTCGACCCATGTGCCTAAAATTCCTTCCATTATACACAACGCTTCCGGAATCATCAATATCACTCTCATAGAATTTCATTCCACTTGTGTTATGATCAGAATCTTCCTTTATTTGATCATAAATCTCTTCTGTAGCAGTTCGCTGCCTATTTTGGAACTGTGCACCAGTGTCTAATGTAGTCTTTTTCTCATCTTCTCTCTCAAAGCTATTGTTACTGTCAGTCCCAATCCCATAGCTGCGATCGAACGCTGCATTCTCCGGCGAAGAAGAATAGCTGCGATCGATCGCTACATTCTCCGGCGAAGAATCTAGCGATAAAATCTGCGCCGTGGGCACAGCTCCTCGATCAAAAGCATTATTACTGGAACTGCTGCTGATAAAACTAGTTCCTTGCTCGTGGTGAATTCTTTTCCTATGTTCGTGATTGATTGTGGGAGTTAGAGTCTGCTGGGCCGTCTCGTATCCTGATATAGCAGATGACATTTGTGGTCGATGAGTCCGTTGGGCCTCTGCCGACGTTAGTTCGAGCATTATTGCTTGAGCAAAGGGGTCGACAACTGCATCATTTCTTATTGTAGGTATACCGGTAGAAGGTGGAGACGGAGGACACTCTTCTTCTTCGGCTATGTAATCATACTCCATATTTATTTCTTCATTGTTCATCGCAGATATTCGTAATGGACCTATTTATAAAAAGATAGGTGGAATAACAAGGAGACAGGGGTGGAATAGCAAGTCAGCAAGGTCAACTTGTTTTTCATTTTCAATTTATCGTTTACTTGTGTTCATCATGTCTTTCCCACTCAACTTCATGGGACAGGAATTTAAACCCGCAAGTTTCGTATTTAAAAAAAACTTTATAAAAGGCCTTTTGCAAAAAACTACTTTATTTTGAATGCCCTCTCGTGTATTATTTAGGTGAAAAATCTAGGCAGAATGTACAGGGTGCAGAATCTTGGCAGAAGAACCTAAACCATGTTTGGAACCCCATGTTTAGAAAGTGTTTACGATGGATAAACAGCTGCGATGTCTTGTATCTGAGTTTGAGCTGTTGGCAAAGATGAGACGTTATGACGAGTTTAGCTAGATTGAGCCTCGAGCCATCAGCTCGCATTCTAGAAGAATGACAAAGACTCCACAGAGCAACTCGCCATAGTTTCATCGACTA
>Ga0209712_10003618_pt1 | contig 12486 bp, 7 predicted proteins | sample ArcOceMetagenome_FD_187443 | JGI IMG/M metagenome (GOLD analysis project Ga0209712, IMG submission 187443) | Marine eukaryotic phytoplankton communities from Arctic Ocean - Arctic Ocean - Greenland ARC118M Metagenome (SPAdes) (version 2) | ecosystem: Environmental > Aquatic > Marine > Oceanic...
TGGTTTTACGACTCAAAGAACTTATGTTAGATAAGAGATGAAGATGAAATACCAAAAGTTACATATAATTCAACTCTATTTTACAATGTGTATGAAATCATCTATAGATGCCGGAAAGTGTCAATATTTTCGAGAAAATCTCTTGTCGTTTGAACATCATCATTATCTTCTTCCCAAAAATTGTCGCTGTGGCACCGATCTATATTATAAGAATGTCGTTCCACTGTCCTCATAACACTGGTAGTAGCGATGTGTATTCCGTCGCGAGCATCCATTTCATAAAAGTTACAATAATCAAATGAATTAGATTTTTCAGCGTATGGAATTTGACTCCCAGCATTTGACATAGGCACATTATTCTCTACCTCATGCAACGATCGTCTGCTTTCAACATCATCTAAACCCATGGACTCGAAGGACATATCTATGAATTGCGAGTTTTGACGAGAATCAATACGTGCAACGCCTTCAAAATATAGCGATTCTGATGTTCTTGTTTCTCCATTGCTGTCTTCGAAAATGCTGCTTCCTTCGTCGAGTTTTGCCTGTTTGGTTGAAGTGAAGTCGATCAATGACTCTTCAAATGCTCTACCGTCAACTGAGGGTGGTTCGTAGTCAAAACATGTCTCAGAAACTCCATCAAGGGTGGAATAACCATCGCAAACATCGATGCCTACCACGTTTTGGCCATGTTGAATGTTTTGCATGCTGTTTTCATATGCGAAGGTGGAAATTTCATCGTACAAATCTCTCTGGTTTGATGCGCTATTTTTATCAAAAATACCATCCGATGCCATATTCAGACTTGCTGAGACGTCATCGACCTTCAGGCTCTCAGCAGCCTTTCTCTGGGGCTCTTGAACTCGTCGAAGTCCTGAACGCTCAATTTTTTTGGCATGTTCCTTGTCGAGTACTTTCTTGAGCGAAAGCTTGTTTTTGAGTTTGCGAATAGCCTTTGAAACCCCTTTTCGTTTCTGTAGAAGCCGATTGGAGCATGGATTTCTTGACAGAGGTTGGAATGACGTTGCTACAAGGTTGGATGAATAGGCGTGTGGATCTGTGCGCGCAGCCTTGATACTTTGTTGGTTCAAAGCAAAGTTTTGGTTCAAGTGAATTTCTTTGAGTGGTGGACGCTTCTTGTCGTCACTTGCACCTTTCTTCACTTTGAAGAATGCAAACACATCATCCTTTACTGGCGATGATGAGTTTTCATTCTGATCCGGCTTCCTCTGTAGGCGTGTGTAGTTGGCAGTGGGTTCCTGTGCAAGTGTACTCTGAGGACCACGTGATGTAAATTCTCCTGTCGATAGAGCACACCTCAATTGCTTCTTCAATAATTCGACTTGATCCCAAGAAATCATTTTAGTTGGATGCATCTTCCCCTCTGCAATTGAAATTCCCATTGATGGTTCAATCCAAGGACCAAGAAATTCCCACATCTGATTGTGGTCACCCTTCTCCTGAATCGGAAACAATGATTCAATCGCTCTCTTTTGAGGACAGTACACACGTTGATGTCGAAAGGTTTGATATGCGATCCAAAAAGCGTCTTCAAATTTGTCTGGCATTTTCCCCGATGCTCGAAGGGATTTGAACATTTTTGCTGGATTACGATACATTCTAACATATTTGTGAGCTGTCTTGATGCCGACCCCAGGTATTCCTTCACAATAATCACACCCAGCTAAGATACACATGTACACAAACATGTCATGGCTCCAATTTCGAAAGCTTAACGAATCATTGGATGCGAGGTCACGCATGATCTGTATTTCATCACCCTTGCCTATCTTGAAATTAATCTTGAACAACACTCTGGGACAAGCGTAAGCTAATAAATCAGAATCTTCCGAAATAACAACATCGGCTATGCCACAATGTGCAAGTTTTGCAAGTTGAGCATCAGCTTCGTAAGGAGCAACCAAGAATGGTATACCCCTCAATTTACACTGTGTTACCAGCAAATGGCGCATTTCATGTGATATTGAGCAAGCTCGAGAAAATTGTTTCCTCGATTCACGACTGTCACCTCTTTTCTCAGCCTCGAGACCCTTCTTGTATGCTTCGTTTCTGTCCATGCGACGCTTTTCATTGGTGCAACTCTTTGATGGCAATGATCCACCATCAATAACCAAAATCAATTCAATACCGTATTGTTTCCTAATCAATTCGGAATGGCGAATGACGTAATCAATACATTTGCTCATAGCCAACTTTGCATCGGGACAGTCAGGGGAATGGGAATGGCGTACAGCTCTCGGTTTCTTTACTGTAGCACAATGATCAAAACTCAGCGCTTTGACAAACGATCCTCCATCCTCATTTAGGGCTTGTTGACTGCTTTCTGTTTCGTCGGCGTTCCTTTCGATCTCCATCTCTTGGATCTGGTATTTGGCCAGAGCACTCACATCACCGGTGAAAACCCCTTTGTGCAACCAACACATTGCATCGACTGCAGCTGTCAAACCACGATATTTCTCCAGTGAAACATGTTTTGTGATACTTTGAAGACATGGTAGAAGTCCTGTCACTCCCATGATGATGCAGACTGAGGATTTGTTGGAAGGGATGGCATCGGTATGAACGATGAAAGTTCCTCACATCTACTGTAAAATATGGTTGTAATTTTCATTTCCATTTTGAATTCAATCCCGTGAAGGAAGATCGATTTGTGTTATTAAATAAATCAACTTTTGCAGTATTACACGTAATCAAAACAGTCTCTGAATGGATTACCGGCATGATTTTGATGGATTCGATAGTACTTACGAATTGTGGATAAATGTTTCTTTTCTTTGTACCGTACCAGGTACGATAGGTTTTAAGCACAAGGATTTGAAAAATGTCTCAGTCCCGACGAGAGGAATTGAATCCATTTTCGCATCAGTTTAGAAAATCCTTAGTAAGTACAGCAAAGCTATCGTTCAAGTACACGTCGTGCAAATAAAGCTTATCATAAGTTGTTTATTTGAAGAGGGGAATCTCTCTATTATAGTTATATTCCGAAGGTTTTATGGCAATAGGAAACTTTCAGCATAAATTGAAAATTCTGAGAGATTTTAGAGCACATAATCAATAATGTACACTACACGTACGTGTACACGCACGTGTAAACAATTTTTTAGAATTGAATTACAACACTTTGCAGGATCTCGCTAGAGTCAGGATGCCGGTGGTGTCCAACATGGCTGTTTGATGTTGCATCTGTTCTCAACAGATCCGCTGTTACGACACGGCTTGCCCAATCAAAAGACAAACTTGCAAAATGATTGACTCGAACGTAGGGATGTAACCGTTCTCGATCGGGATCGTCACATTCCTCCGAAGTAGAGCCACCAGGAGTCCAACAATACTTATCTGGTACAGCAGGTGGTAAAGGTATTGTGTGGGTAAATGATGACGCTGTTATTTCATACACTGAAGAAGAAGAGCTGTCACCCGAGTCAGTGAGATTGTGTCTATATATACCACCAACATGCCGATCTCCGCTCAAAATTATTGTTGTTCCACTATATGAGGAATCACTGACTACCCGATAAAATCGTTCTTGTTCTCTTGATGAAATCACATACCAGCAATCAAATGGGTGCCCAGTCGCAATCAACTGAACACTGCTAACAACGATTCTCACATCTGCAGGCTCGGCAAATTGTTCATGGAGCCATTCCCACTGTGCATCCCCCATCATTGTCTCTGGGTCATTCTCATTCTTTGGCCCTCCCCTTTCTGAACGCGAATATCGTACATCAAGCAATATGATCTGAACCGAGGTTCCTTTCTTTACATCTCCATACATGTACGACGTATAAACACCTTCGCGGGTTCTTCGTTTATCGGTCTTGGGGACTTGAAAGAAATCCATAAAGTACTCCTTTGCTATATCCTTGTACGGATTATTACGATCAGCATTTTGAAAGCCATAATCATGGTCATCTAGTGTAGCAATAACTGGTAACACTTTCATTGCACCCATAAAACTTGGGTTGGACATTTGTTTCTCGTACGCTCTTGCCAAATCAGATGGACATGATTCCATTGAAGCACAGTCAGCGTAAACATTATCCCCGCCTAAAATCGTAATATTTGGGTGTACAGATGCAATGGTATCCCAGAAAGGTTGTGGAAAATGCTGGCTTATACAGCTTCCAAACGCAATGCGGATGAGGGGATCGCTGGGCGAGGGCAGGGGCGCAAATTCAATTGCATTTGAGAACAAGGACTGCAGTAGATTTCCTCTATTGTTTGAGAAAGAGAGAATCGATATGCTTATTATTGCCATTGTCGCTATACTGAAACAAGCGAATGCCGATCTACGACGAATGTTGGAGGACGGAGCGCAGTTGTTGGACGACGAATGAAAACTTTCTAGCGGTGGATGGTCGGGGAGGGAATGATTATTTGTGTCTACGATATCAGTAGATTCTTCACCTTCATCATGGTCATTGACAGGACGGTGTTGGGTATATTTAATTTTCATTTCTTAGATACACAAGAGTTTGATGTGGCATTGAACGGCACCTACCGGTAATCATTTTGATGTGGTTTGTTGTTTGGTGTGTCTCTGTTCATTGTTTTTCATCTGTGCTTGGGGTCGGGTGTTTGACGCGTGCCGATGCCGCGAACCTTTCTAACCATTTCTAACCGCTGTTGATTTTTATCACCTTGTCACCATCTTCAATCTGAAGTCAGGATTCAGGATACACACAAGCAAGATACAAGATACAACTCTCTCATTATGTGTTGTGTTCATCAAAAGTTCCAGGTTCATCTCTCATCTCCAATAGATACGAGTAGATAACAGATAAAACATGGTGATGATTGAATTGCTCAAACTGTTCTCATGCATTTATTGCACAAATGCTCTTACAACCAAAATGCCGACCCCCAAAATCTCCAACCGCGCAAAATCAGTCCCATCCTTCAAAGTAATGGACGTCCTCCAACGAGCCAACGAGCTCCAGTCCCAGGGCCACAACGTCATCCACTGCGAGGTGGGTCAGCCTGAGTCGGGCGCTCCCACCCCCGTCGCTTCGGCTGCCGTCGATTCCCTCACGGTGAGGCATGTGATGGGGTATACAGATGCATTTGGGTTGCTGGAATTAAGGGAGAAGATCTCGCAGCATTATGTGAAGAAGTATGGTGATGATGGTGTTGGTTCGAGGTCGAGAATGGGTGCCAAGAATATTGTGGTGACTACGGGATCGAGCGGGGGTTTTTTATTGGCGTTCACAGCTTGTTTCGATGCAGGGGATATAATAGCGGTGGCTTCAAGTGGGTATCCTTGCTACAGGAATATTCTCGGTGCTCTTGGGTGTGAAATTACAAATGTGCCGATTAATGAAGAGTTCAAGCTCACTTCCAAGGAGTTGAGGGCAGAAATTTTGAATAGGAAGGAAATGGGTCTGAAAGAGATTAGTGGCTTGATTTTGAGTTCTCCCTCAAATCCTACTGGCTCGATGTTGAGTCCTCAAGAACTGAAGGATTTGTGCGAACTCTGTGACCAGGAAGGGATCCAGTTCTTGTCGGACGAGATCTACCATGGGATTAGTTATGGAAAGGAGGAAGCAACAGCATTGGCGTACTCTTCGAATGCTATCGTGATTAACAGTTTCTCAAAGTATTACTCCAGTGAGTATCACATGTTGCATTTTGTTGTTTGGGAACTACACGTAACATTCGCATGACTGCAATTATATTTCTGATGCATTCCTTCCTCTTCATCTTGGGTACGTGTAATCGTAGTGTCTGGTTGGCGATTGGGTTGGTTGGTTCTTCCTGACCATTTGGTCGATCCAATCAATGCTCTGCAGCAAAATATGTTCATAAATGCTCCTACAATTTCACAAACAGCAGCACTCAAATGTTGGGAGGACGATACAATTGCTGAGCTGGAGGGGCACGTGGAAAAATATAGAAAAAGCAGATCTATTATTCTAGCAGAATTGGAACAGATATCAGAAATAGATCCAAAGAATATCGCACCAGCAGATGGTGGATTTTATGTCTATATTGATTTGGGCAAGGAGAATGTTGCGCCAGGATTTGGGAGTGTTTCCATGTGCAAAGCTTTGTTGGAAGAGGAGCACGTCGCTTTTGCTCCTGGGAATGATTTTGAAGATCCTGCGGGTAATCTTGGTGATAGAAGGTTCCGAATTTCTTATGCTGGAGGAGCCGAAATCGCAAAGGAGGGCCTCAAAAGGTTTCGTACATTTTGGCCAACTTGGTTAACACGTGTGAAGAATGCCCAGTAAAAGCAGAATGGCAACCTGCTGTATTTACTAAATAACAATTAGAAAGTCTTCTTTCATAAACATCACAGATTGTAGAGACTAATATTTTGAAAGAAAAGTGTATCTTTTTCGTTCACGGCTTCTCCGACTGCACTGTAGGCAGAAATTGTCTGGCGTAGACAAGAGATAATAAAAGATTGTAATTTTGTTCCTATTCAAGTGAATATTATATCATCATTGCCACCCCTCTCCCTAAGACAAACGTTGGTCCAAAGTTTCCATATTCTCTTGGATAATCTTCATATTATTTTCCATGCCATTCTCAAGACTCCCCACAGAATTTTCCATACTTGCCAAGAGAGCTTTGACATCTACCACCGCAGCTTCTAGAGAATCAAGACCCTTACCAAAATCCATACTCCTTGAATGCAACTCCGCACAAGCTCCTAACCGATTCACAATTGCATTTAATACGTGCGAATCGCTCGAAAGGAATCCATCCAATTCTGTCATTTGATTATACAACTTTGAAACCTTGACGGCATCTTGAGTATTAGAATTAACTTTGGAGCGTGCCTTTGCTGCAGCTTCTAAATCAACCCTAATAACTTTCGCACGGGATGCGGCCTGGGACAACGTTTTTTCGTTGACACTCTGTAGATTTTTTTCGGCTATTTTGAGCCGTTCAATTACAGACGTAGAGTTTGTATCGCTCCCAAGCATTTGCTCAATTTTTAGCAATCTCTCTTCTTGACTTGCTAAGTCACTGGGAATGGTCGCAGATGCATTCCCTGCATTTTGCTGCGCCACAGCCGACGATGCCACAACTTTTGTCAGGTCTCTTTGTCTAGTCAAAATATTCCCACCCATCAAACCTTGAAGCTTCCCCTGTAAATTTTGGACAGAGAGCCCAATCTCAGAATCGCCATTATCTTTCTCTAACTCTTGCAGTTCCCTTTTTATTCTGTCCAATCTCTCATATCGTGTTTCACCTGCATGACGGAAGGTTTCAATTGCTTTTGTGGCTGGAATGGATTCAGAATCAAGGACATCGCCGGAAGTATGCGATGGGAATGTAGGCGGGGGAGGCGGAATCGGCAAGGGAGGAAGTGCGTCGGAGGAGTAAACTTCTTCGCCGCCTGGTACGTCAGCGGTGTCGGTGGACATAGTAGTTTTGTGTGTTGTTGTTTTTACTGTTGCGCAGGCGACGGTGGTATTTTTAATCCGAACTCATGTATCGGCATTGTCCAAAGCTGTCCAAAAGTATCATTTTTACTTCGTATCATTTGTTCGGTTGGTATAATACTTTTCAAAATTTGCCTCATCTTTTCAAAAACAAATTCATTTGTCTTTTGCTACTAGACTACACGTACACGACGTACGAGAGTACTTTCAAACTTGTATAGAATCCTTCATGACATGCAGTACTACTGATGCATGTTGATAGTATTAATAATACGTGTAGCTTCATTTAAAAAAATTAAAAAATGCAAAGGCAACTGGTGAAATCCTACGGTACGTGTAGATTGAAAAACTCTGAGAGACTTTCTTGTGAGTGAGGTCGTTCTTATTGCCACAATCTGAGATTATGTCTTGTTACAGGCTGCGATAGTAAGTAAAAAAATGATTGAATTAGTTGTTGTCCAACTTCTAATTTTCAATTTATCATTAATCGCTATTACTTCCGATACACACTGGCGTAAAATACATTTGTTTCGACTTTGATGACATACTCGTAGTTCCCTAAACAACCACTTCAATCGAATCCCTCATATCATCTTGATCAACTTCATCCCTAAACTTCACTAGTCGAACTCGCTCTCCACCTTCTTCTAAACTGCTCGTAAATCCAATGCTACCATAAATCGGTAGATTGATTTGGCTGTCAAATAAATTTGAGTTGTTATCCTGGACAATTGGAGAAAGATGAGAAAGCCTATTTTTATCTGAGATCAGCGGTGGTTCTGGATTACCTGGCTTCAAACAAGTCCAAAGTCCAAACGGATGCACTCTGAATTCCCTCGCATCGGCTTCACCATAGATATTGAGTTCTACCGCCTCGTCGAGCCAACTAATGATGAGTAGAAATAATGCAAGGGCACACAAGGATCCAAGCATCTCAAGTTCATTCAGCATGATTTCTCCAAAGAAGCGATTCATAGACATTGACAGTGTAGTGTAAACAACTGCGACGAGGACGATAACTTGAGTTCCATACGCCGCATAGAATAGTTGGCGATGTACTGGATTCAAAGGCACCCGTCTTAAATGCATGCTCTTTATAAAACCAATCGACATGATGACACCAGCGAAACCACGGCAAACGATGGCTTTCGCATTATCAGGAAGCGCTGAAGTGGCAGCTAGATAGCTATGTGTAAGTAGATTTAAACCTGATCCAAGAATGGTGGTGGACAAAAGGAGCCCTAACTGCCCAAGGTGAAAGAAAAATCCTGCGGCTCTACTGACGAGTAGTGCGTGATCGGCTGGGTCGACGCTGAAAGAATCATCAACGTACAAAAGTTTGATGCAAAATAGTAGAAAGCACACCAAACCAAGGAAGCAGTACTGTTCAGAGCTGGGCATCTGGTAATCAAAGAAAGGCGAAGCAACTAGTACAATTTTCTGCAAAATGAATCCAAGCAGGAGAATGAAGAGCACTCCTCGCTTCGAGCACGCGGCTATGTATGAGAGAAGGCGATTATTATTAAAATATTTAATAATAAGTTGTTCCAACAAGGATGAAAAATTACACCTTTTGCAAAAGGTAAAAATGAACTCACCATGAAAGTCATTTGGTAGAAATGTGCGTGGTAACCGAAATGACAACAGAATCGAGAAAAAAAACATATATTTTCTACCTTTTGATGTCTCTGCAAAAGCAAAGACTCCAACTGACCACGACAAGCATTCCAATGCAGTCAGAATCATCACGTAAATTGCATAATTCTTGACTGAGATCATTTCTGAAAAAGGGCTGACATCTCGAAACCAGAACCAAACTCTCAAATGTAGACAAAAATGCAAGAAGGCGACAAACGTCGCCACAACCATCATCCTCGTTGCATCCCCACTATCCAACAGCGCGGTACTCGACAAACTCCCAAATAAAACTGCAAAACAAGTCAAAAGCGTCTCAATCTGGCACGACAAATCCGTGGTATCAAACCGCGTCGAAAAGGAAGCTTCTTTCCCCCAGATCAACCAGAAGATGCAAAAATAAGCGAAAGAAGCTGCATCCAATCCGCCTCGATCTTGGATTGCTACTCCCACCCTTGTAAACCCTGTCACAATCACCAAATCGAAGAACAAATCGGAGAGACTAACTGCATTCTTCGTCCTCGGACCTGATGGTAGTTTACTACCAGAGCCTCCCATCTTCTGACGAGCACTCGCTTGGATACCTGGAAGAAGTTCAGGTCCACGCCACATTCCTCCCTCATACCAGTTCTTGTCGTGGAGTTCTTTTTGGACTTTGAGCTCTTTCAGTTCAGTTTTAGAATCCTTTAATTCGGATGCTAGTTTGACTAAACCTCGGTAGAGTTTTTGCTTCATTTTTTTTTCAACTTTAACCTTATCCTTCAGTTTCGTAGTATTTTGTTTGCCAGGAGATGGGGATAGCGTGTCCTTGTCATTTTCTGGTGCCTCTTGTGGTGGGAATGCTTTGGTGGACGAATCCTCATTTGGTGGTGGATTGAGCTTTCGTGATTGTTGCATCGGTTAGTTCGAAATTGATAAATTATGCGTGAAAAAATATGAAATTATTCATATGGTGGTGGAATGCTATGAACAAGAGTGGGATGTATTTTAATTCGTTGATACCAACCATGATTCGAGTTTTTGGTTCTTGCTCCTTGACACGAACCTTTAAAATAGCATGTGGATCTTCATTGTACATGTTACTTGATAAGTAAACGCTGTAGCGCAAGTGGTACATGCATTGGCACGAATGAACTCACCATAATTAAGATTGAATGCGATTCTTACTGAAGTCAATTGCATGCGTATTGTGCTTTTATTGTTGAAATGTGATTGAGGATTGCATTTTTGTACGAAGTTCGAATACCACATTACCGACCGACGAAAAAAGATCTCATCTTCTTGTCTCACAATGGAAAAATGGTGGGTTCTTGGAAACTATCTTTTTCTCTCCTTCTCTTTCCTTTCGATTCCACGGGAGGGGGGATTTCGAAATTGAGGTGAGAAAATAGCAAAATGATGTTGAGAATAAATTCATACCGAGTATGATAGGTCTATGCTATCAGACGGATCACGGATCTGATCAAATGATCAAACTTTAATTTAATTCAAATTGCATCTTATGGGTATTTTGGGGTCCACCGCCATATTTTGCACGCTAGACCGACATCACGGCAACTGGCATTCCTTTTTGTCCACTTGTGCTGATACCCGAGCTTCTCCCATCGATCCAAATCACTTTCCCAGCACCCGACCAATTCAAACTGATTCTCTTCTGCCGCCTCTTCATGCTTATAATGTGATCGAATGTTCTTTTTGAGCTTTGGATCCATCTCGAGGAAACGCAACCGCATCTCTAGGACTATATCGTCACGGAGCCTATCGTCACTGATACAGATTCGTATTTGTTTGAAGAGGGCTTTGATTAATTTTGTTGCTCTACCGGCTTGGTCCGAGTGCGGGAAGTTGAAGATGATCAAATCGAATTTTGGGGGATCTTGCCAGAATTGTGAAGGGGCATCCCATTTTTGTTTCTCTGCGTTCCATCGCTGGCAGGTGCAATCCTTATCTCCTAAAAGACGGGCGTTGAGACCGCTTAATATCTCTTTGACAGGAGCAAGTTTATAAATGGAATTCATCGATTGAGATAGAGAGGTAATATTGCCATCATAGTATCTATTTGCTATATCAGTTCCGTTGCCGTATTCCGTTGCTGTGATTTCCATATGTGCATTTATAGAATTTCTCTCGCTAAATGCTTTGGCAAAGGCACGAGTGAAGGAAAAATCGGCTTCACCTAGCAGCAGAATTCGTCTATACTTGTCGTAAGGTGGAGCTGTTGGTTTTATTTTGTCTGGACTGCTAAACGTGGTCATCATCGTTGTTTCATTCACACAGACGGCATCTACTTCTGTTGCGCTGTCTGCACTTGCTTGTAGCACTATTAGCTACGTGTAGTAGTAACGCTGAACAATGTGATAAAAAAGAATGCAGAATACCGTTCACGGCAGATGCAATCTACTTAGTATAAAAACTTGATATAGTGAGAAACGATCTAGTAGATGGTTTCCGATGCAAGTAGTGAGCAGTGAGAAGGTAGCGGTATGGTTTATGTATGTCTTGTGTGTGGTGTGTGGTGTGCGGTATGCGGTATGCGGTGTGGCGGTCTGAATGACTTGAAAACTCTAGCAACCTCCTCCCAAAAGACTTCACCGGAACAGGAAGGAAAATGTTCAATAATGAGCTACTGTAGTCCACGACCAAAAGGAAACATGAGATGATTTGGAATTATATGCATCAAATAAAGAATGCATAGTATCTATACATGCAAATTTGCAATTTTCAAACTTTTGTCTCGTCGCATCAGAGGAAGAAACAATACAATCGTTGAATTTCCTATTGAAAGAAAAGATTATCTTATCAAAGTCAAGAAAGATAACAATCATATACATATTTAGTTTATAACAATAGAAACTGGCGTCAGCTCATGCTGAAAAAGGTGGTGGTGTCGGAGGTGGTGTGATTTCATAATCAGAGAGCTTGAACCAATCGATAATCATTAATCCCCTCACTCCCACTCCCGAACCACCTTTTCCAACAAGAGTCAGATCCTGAATCCCAATAACATCGTCAATCTCAATGTACACAGTCGTAAAGTTACCCCAGTCGCCAGTATTGGAAGGTGAATACTCTCCAATAAGTGCACCACCCGCCGTGTGATTACCGATCCTCAACTCGAGCTGTCCATCAATGGTGGCCTTGGCATATCTGATTTTTACGCTCTTGGTAGTTCCGCTTGGTCCAAAGTTGAGAGAGTTATAGGTAAGATAGCTATTGGTGTCGGTGAGATAAATGTAGGCACCGGCCGGGCCTTGGGCAATTAATGTGACGCTCTGCACGTCGTAATAAACAGCCTTAACCTTAGGGAATAGCTCTGGAGGTGTCGGTGTCGGAGGTGGCGTGATTTCATAATCCGAGAGCTTGAACCAATCGATATTCATTACTCCCGAACCACCTTTTCCAACAAGAGTCAGATCCTGAAACCCAATAACATCGT
>Ga0209712_10003620_pt1 | contig 12483 bp, 14 predicted proteins | sample ArcOceMetagenome_FD_187443 | JGI IMG/M metagenome (GOLD analysis project Ga0209712, IMG submission 187443) | Marine eukaryotic phytoplankton communities from Arctic Ocean - Arctic Ocean - Greenland ARC118M Metagenome (SPAdes) (version 2) | ecosystem: Environmental > Aquatic > Marine > Oceanic...
TCCCGCGTCAGCGGCGACTAACCATTGTAGTGATGAGGGGTAACTTTCTACACAACCCTGCTTCGCATCTTTTTTTGAGTTGCACGCTTGAGCCATGCTTCTGTGACTTTTTGAAAACAACCGGGACAGACTACTTCGCAATTTCGACATTGAGCAATGTCTTCGCAAACTGACAAAGAGGTGAGTTCAAGGATGTATGATAAACTGATAAACTGACGCACGGGTTTCCAAAAGTGGATTTGTTCGTAAAATCATGGTAAAATTGTTCGAAAAATGAAAACCGGTAGGCCCAGTGATCAGTGACCAGTGATCAGTGATCAGTGACCAGTGATCAGTGACCAGTGATCAGTGATCAGTGACCAGTGATCAGTGAACTGGTACGTACGAATGCCACATTGAAACTTCGTGCAACGTACGTTAGTGGATTCTCTGCGATTAACCGTACTGCCAATGCGGCTGCATCGACATCGACGGTACTTACCATCTTGTCGTCAACTTCAAACTCGTTGTTACCAGCGAGTAGAGTACAATATTTAGTATATAGTATCGATAATAATATGAATGTAACCAGATGTAACAACAGGTTTAAAAACTCCTATTCTGTTCAGTATTTTGAGGTTGGTCTTCCTGTTTAACAACATTTCGAAAAACTAGTACCCAGCAGCAGCAGTATATTATCGCCTTCTTCCCATATGAGCACGATCCAAAACAGCACGAGCTTCTCGCACAATCTGGTCTTTGTTGCGCATGATATCGAAGCGATTATCGTCCATTTTACGGACAGAAACTTTATGTCTACCATCCTGTTCCGATAACCTTCTTATGTAACGCGGACGACGAGGCTGAGAAGTTTCGACAAGAAAGTCGAACGCCATTTTTCTCTTCTTGATCAGTTGGTGACGCTGCATGAGGGTTTGCATCATTGCACGACTCTGGAGGCCAGGAAGAGCAGGGGAGAGGCAGCGAGTGTTTGATGTTTCTTGTTGTTGACGCTCACGTACAGGTCCTCCTGCAAACGATGCAGGAGGGGCGGGGCTAAAATAATTCATGGGAAGCCTTGAAGGAAAAGGTATCCTCTTTGTACTATCTGAGAGAAGAGTGCGTTGAAATGGGTGTTGCGTCATTCCTACATCATCTTCTGGGGGGTCTCTTCGCAGCCTATGAAAAAAGGTGGGTGCGGCTGCGTGTTCTTGTTTTCTGGTCTGCTGCCTTAAGTTAAGAATAGAAGCCACAAGTTCATTTCCTTCGCGCACTGCCATTGGACGTTGAATGAAACATTCTGCATCAGACTCGACAGAAACCTTCTGTGGCATGTTCGACTGTTCTCTTGAAGTGCTGCTCAACGACGCAAGGATACTAACAACCTGCTGTTCTTCAGAGTAAGAACGGTCGTCGTTAGAACGGTCGTCATTACTGCTAGTACCACTGCAAGACATGAGACTGCTGAGAGCAAAGTCGCCCCTACGAAATTGGGGATGGTTGTACCCTGCTCCTCTTTCAGCATATGCCCCAGTTAAGCGAATCCTTGTAAATCCCCATCTTGCAAGTTTACGAGCGAAACTTTCCCATTTTGAGGGCTTGAAGACAACCGGAAATACTGCCTTCTCAAAAGCATCTGTGTCGTTGATACAAAATGATCGGCCATCATTTGACCATGCAACTATGTCGTTAAACTCGCCACACTGTACAGCATACATGAGCTGTGGGAATTTCGAAAAATGAAAGAGGCAATGATTAGAGAACACCAATAATCGCAACAGAAAACTACGACCTAGAACTAACATAAGAGGCATTTAGTAGGAACATACCTTCAAAGGAAATTGAATTGCTTTGATTCTGCTAGGCCTATCTTTCTCAGGAAGACCTGTGAAGAACATCATCATTCTTTCACGGGCAATCTGTCTGTTACTGTTTTCGTTTAGAAGAGGGTCCATTTTATTTTTATTCAATTTTATGAATTTCGAGTCCGAGGTGAAGAATTCTAAAACAAAAGCGGGAATCCTGGGATGTAAACAGGAATGGCAGAAAGGTCATTTCAATAACGTTTTTTCATTGGGCCCAGGCCCACCACCAGCTCCTTTTGACAAATAGTCACGAGGTGTCATATTTCGTCTGTTGACACCTGCAAACTTACACGTTTCTGTCTACAATTTCTTGACTTTCAGAATGTCACACCATTCACATCGAAACCTTTGAAGGGTTTTGTATTAGAACACCCAAGTTCAAAGGCAGGGGTTATTTATGCTGAATTTAGTTCTTGTTTGGGTTATTGTACGATTGAATTGTTGTTGTAAATTGAGAATAGTCGTTCAGAACTGCTGTTTACTGGCCTTCCCCTTCCTAAAAAAATGGAATAGCTATTACAAATAATTACAATCCACTGAGGTGTTCAAAAGTCGGTCCCGTTTAGAAAATGAAAAATATTGTTTGTTTCAACAAAAAAACAATTACAAAAGAATAGTATCTACACTGTATCTACTACAGAACAAACAATCCGATCAAAATATGAATGTGAGGCATTTCTCTTCCGGCAGCTCATGTTTGAACAGGGCTCCACGACATACATCTGATGATTTCAGTGCGGATCGGCGACTTGATTTTTCCTGCTTTCCGATCGAAGAACACCAAAGAAAGAGAGTAAAATATCTTCCTCCTCCTCCCACCAGCACTTTTCGCAAGAAAGCGCTGGTCGTAAACCCTTCAATATGGGCAAATTCTTCACCATATCTTGTTGATGGATTTGAGGATAGCGCCAATGTTGGAAAGAAAACCTCCACTAGATTCGACGCAAGTTCCACGAGGACCATTGTAGCGTCGGTTCTATTATTATTATTAGCCGCAACTATGGTTACTACTACTCATGCTCCCGCTTTTAGTATTCATCGTTTCCTTCGTCTTCCCGGCGTCCAACAAACGGAAACTTCAAGGAAACTCTCAATGCTTGAAAATACGTTTCTTCGAAATCGCCAACTAACGGAAGAAAACGATGCTCTCATTAGGAGCAATGAAGACCTATCTCGCTCAATTTTCACACTAAGGGATAAGATAGAAAGTACGACTGCTAGCCTTGTCGCAACTGAAAACGAGAGAATTCGCGAAGCCTTACCATTATTGAAAAGACGAAACAGGGTGATACAACGACAGATCAATTATCTGGTAGACACCGTGCAAGCAGAGGCTAACCAGTCCGTTCTTGAACATTATGGTGAAGGTCCTCATAGAGTCAAATTCACAGTTCAACTTCCGGGACTGACGAAGAGCATGACATTTACAATCGAACTTGCACCAACACAACAGATGCCACATACCGTAGAAGTTTTTCTCGATCAAGTGTATCACGAACTTTGGGTAAACTGCACATTCTCCCTTAATACAGGTACTGCCGTTCATGCTTCAACCAAGTCCAGGAGAGAGGAGTTTGAAAGGCTCGGCCTCTCAACTGTTCGCTATCCAGAATACAGTGAAGACTTCTCTCACAAAGAGTGGACCGTCGCGTTTGCGAGGAACTCGCCTGGTTTCTATGTTAACATGGTTGATAACACTGATCAACAGCAAGTTGCTGGTCATTTCAAGCTTGACCATCAAGTCCTAACCTATGGCATAGATCCTTGTTTTGGAAAGGTTGTAGACGGCCACGAAACACTTGAGAAAATAAGTCAGCTTCCTACTACAGACCATCATATCTTGAAGCATCCTGTTAGAATCCTGAGGTCGGAAATTCTATAATACGGGCAGTATCTTCAACTGGTAGCGTACACTAATTACATTTGACATTATTTTCATTTATATTGTATTTGTCAATTTCCTGTATGTCCTGCATTTCAGGACTGTGCGTCTCACTAGTATTAGGTTAGGCCATAGTAAAAGCGGATGCTAGCAAAGAAAGGGGGTAACCAGTAGCTTTGTTTTACAGGTATAGAAGGGGTGGTCGCTGGAAAGCGCCAGGACCTTTGGACCGAATGTGGACAAAAAAGATGGTATGTTATTGCTGGCGCGTCGTATATCCCAGCACATCCCACCCAGCGAGGAAGATGGCAGCACCTAGGACGAATCCTGTAGTATTGCACAGGCCAAGAACTCTGTCAACGACCATCGTTGGCCTATTTCACTTGGTGATTTTAATGTGGATTGCACGTGAAAAAGAGGATTGTTTGGGTTGACACCTATGAAGTCAGAATGACAATGTCAAAAGTATTCGATTTTCAAGCTAAAGACTAATTCAGAATGACCCTTAATTAATAATATCTTTCGGGTGTTGCAGGCTATTTCCAATACAAAGTGGAACATAATACTTGTACTTGTACTTTGAAACGGAGTTTTACCCACAAGCTGCAAATCTTCCTGCACATAATCATCATACCACCATAGAATAGAAGGAGGAAAACCCAACAGCAGCTTCATACACACTAAACTAACGCCCGCCTATTCATTCAACATGATACCAGACCGGCATTCACATACCGGAACTGGACATGGTATCATTAGACAAAGAATTTATAAAGTGACATCAAGGTATTGAGGTTATTCTATAGGATACAGAGTAGGTTTGTCAGATTTAATTTCAATTTTCTCTTACACACTCTCGAATATTACTAATGACTGCCAAAAGCTCTCAGAGCGTAGCCCAAAAAGCAGAGTGAGGAGGCACGCACCGCCCACACACATACTCGATAAAGGGTGATAAACATTATTATTACTCATCATAATATTGATCATCGCCATAGTAGCCAATGTCATCATTGCCATCATCTAACCAACAGTCCCCGGCATCATAATTACATTCGGTGATATTGTTTTCAAGGTTGCATTCCCCATCTCCCAATAGACTTGGATCATCTATAAGATCCATGCATTCGTCACAATCTCCATGATCCCATCCACAATCTTCTGTGTTGTATTCTCCGCCATGGCAATACCCGTCGCCCAAGAATGTATCAACAAGTACATCGCAGAAGGGCAAATCGTATGTCGTCATACAATCTCCACCATCGAAATTGCATGCCGTAGTATTCAGCCAAAGCTGGCATACTCCATCTCCTATTATCTTAGGATTAGCCCCGGTATCTTGCAGGCACTCACGACAATCCCCTCCGTCATTGTTGCATTCAGGGCTGAGATATTTGCCGCCGTCTGAGCACCAAAGAGGTGAAAGAATGAAATCAGTAAAGAATTCCATCAACAAGATACCATACTTGAGAAGGATACAAATCACACTTACCACAATATCCATCTCCAATCCAATCGGGATTTTCGACATCGCATTGCGTGTCACAATCGCCGCCATCATTCTGACATTGTGGGGAACTATAGGGATACCCGTCGCAGATACCATTGCCTACCAGCTCTGGTTCTGGCACCCTGCAGTCTGGGTATGCATTAAGAAATGCTGTACAGTCCTTGCCATCCTTGTTGCATGCTTGAGTTGTCATGTATAAACCACCATCACAATAACCTGTTAAAAAAAGAGATCTAAGTTTTAGCAAATAAGGATAGGAAGGTGGGCGACAACAGTCCCGCTCGATCGCTGTCAAAAATGCAAATGCTCACCATCGCCTACCGGTAAAAAGAAACAAGAATGGGTAAGTTGAACAAGTCGTGTGTCATAGGTTCAGGGTCCTGCGGCTTCCACAATACCATACGGCGGTACGAGAAAAAAAGAATGCAAAACTTACCAATGTTCGTGTGGTCTTGAACGATACCATTGCAAACGGAACAATCTCCGCCATCCCAGCCGCAGCTATAGGTGTTGAAATCACCACCGTCGCATCTATTGTTGCCTAGCTTGTTCTTGTTTGAAACATGGCAATCGGGATATGGATCCACATAATCACAATCTCCTCCGTCATTTTTGCACTGCGGCGTATCGTATGGATAAGCGTCGCAGATACCATTGCCTACCAGCTCTGGTTCTGGCACCCTGCAGTCTGGGTATGCATTAAGAAATGCTGTACAGTCCTTGCCATCCTTGTTGCATGCTTGAGTTGTCATGTATAAACCACCATCACAATAACCTGTTAAAAAAAGAGATCTAAGTTTTAGCAAATAAGGATAGGAAGGTGGGCGACAACAGTCCCGCTCGATCGCTGTCAAAAATGCAAATGCTCACCATCGCCTACCGGTAAAAAGAAACAAGAATGGGTAAGTTGAACAAGTCGTGTGTCATAGGTTCAGGGTCCTGCGGCTTCCACAATACCATACGGCGGTACGAGAAAAAAAGAATGCAAAACTTACCAATGTTCGTGTGGTCTTGAACGATACCATTGCAAACGGAACAATCTCCGCCATCCCAGCCGCAGCTATAGGTGTTGAAATCACCACCGTCGCATATATTGTTGCCTAGCTTGTTCTTGTTTGAAACATGGCAATCGGGATATGGATCCACATAATCACAATCTCCTCCGTCATTTTTGCATTGCGGCGTATCGTATGGATAAGCGTCGCAGATACCATTGCCTATTTTTTCGGGTTGGTCCACATTGCAATCGGGATACTCTTCCAAAAATGCTGAGCAATCTCCACCATCTTCGTTACAAGCTTGCCGTTTCATGTAGTTTCCTCCGTTGCAATATCCTGACAAAAAATGAAAAAAGAAACAAGGTAAGATAAAGCTCTGTCTAGTAGTCTAGTACACGTAATGGTTGAAATTTCCCTGCTGCAATCTTTCTTACCATTCCCTTTTGGTTGCGAAGTAGGATTGTGGAAAAATAGATGAGGTTCAAAGGGCCTACTAGAGATGAATTTGGGCCATGCAACATTCAAATTCTTTTTTCAAAACTTACCAATTTTGCTTATATCGGCGACGATAGAATTGCACTCAGTGCAGTCTCCAGCATCCCATCCACAGCTTTCAGTATTATGCACACCTCCGTCACATTTTCCGTTACTAAGTTTATATTTTTGGGGGGCGTCACAATTGGGGTACGGGTCCATAGTAAACGTCGGACTTGGCGTGGGGGGGTTCGATGGAGAGACAGTTGGCGATTTGGTTGGAACTGGAGGGAGCCGAATATGAAAGGTAAGAATGATTGTATATGTTGGAAACGAGAACTAATACGAATGATGGCTTACCTCGCGTAGGTCCTGACGTGGGACTAGTTGTTGGAGAATCCGTCAGACCAATACAATCTTGACCGTCATAATTGCATGCAGTGGTATTGAGCCATAGATGACAAATCCCATCACCCAGTTTATTTGGGTTTGCACCAGGTGCTTCTTGTAAGCATTGGTCACAATCTCCGCCATCCATACTGCATCCAGGAGATAAATTGTTTCCTCCATCGCAAACTCCGTTACCAACAGAGCTTGGGTCCGGTGAGTTGCAGTACATGCAATCACCCCCATCCATACCACATTCTGGAGTGAAATATAGACCGCCATCGCAGAAGCCATTGCCAATTTGGTGTGGCCTAGGAGCCTCGCATTCTGGGTATGTTTCAAGAAATTCGACACAATCCCCTCCGTCTTTGTTGCAAGCTTTAATGCTCATGTACTTAAAGCCATCACAGATTCCGTTTCCTGGGAAATTCAAAATGGTAAAAATGTGAGTTCTTGCTGAAGAAACGATTTGAAAGGCTGTGGTGCGAGAAAATGCAACCTACCTATTCTCTTTGGACTCTTCACTTTGGAGTTGCAAACCAAACAATCGCCGTTGTCGTAATCACAGGCTTCAGTATTGTACACGCCCCCGTCGCATCGACCATCCCCTAGCTTTGATTTATCTGGGACTCGGCACGTAGGGTTGGAGCCAAAACCATCCAAGCAATCGAAGCCGTCGTATCCGCACCCAGTCGTGTTTAATGCAATGTCACAGTACCCATCTCCAATACTTGAGGGGTCTGCTCCTGTAAGTTGGAAACATTCTTCGCAATCACCACCGTCAAAAGAACAGGCATCTGTGAGGGTTTCACCTCCATTGCAAATACCGTTGCCAATCAACATCATATTTGCTGCAGCACACGCAGCACAATCGTCTCCATCCCACCCACAAGCAGCTGTAAAATAATCGCCTCCATCTGAAACAATTTCAACAAAATTAGAACAAGAGACAGAAGAGAAGGAACGAGACCTTTTTGCAATCCAGTACAGCTTACCGCAATATCCATTTCCTACTTTGTTTGGCCGAGGCACGTCGCAATCAGGATAAGAGTCTACAAACTCATTGCAGTCTCCTCCGTCATTGTTGCACGCATTGACTTTCAAATACTTATAACCGTCGCAAATGCCATCGCCTGTTTTGTCAGATTTAGAAGAATGAGATAATGGACCTGAACGAAAGAAATGAAGTCGAAAATAATAAATGAACCGAATAGTTCTGAACGTACCAATTCTACTTGGAGTGCTAACCTTGGAGTTGCACACCTTGCAATCGCCATGGTCGTGCCCGCATGCTTCAGTATTGTAGAAGCCACCGTCACACAGGCCGTCTCCAAGCTTCGATTTATCAGGGACTTGACATTCAGGGTCAGAACCAAACCCTTTCAAGCAATCGAGGCCATCCCATCCACACGCAGTCGTGTTCAGTTCAAGATCGCAATAGCCATCGCCTATATTTGCAGAATCAATACTAGAGGACGAGATTTGGTCGAGGCAAAGGTCGCAGTCGCCCCCATCTATAGAACAGGTTGTTGACATGTATTTGATACCATTGCAGATGCCATTCCCAATAAATTCTGGATTGGGCACATTGCAGAATCGACAATCGCCTTAATGGAAGAAAGAAAGAGTGTGAGAGGTCGAAATAAGGATCTGCGAATTTGACAAAAAAATGCCTATAGAACTCACCGCCGTCATTTCCACAGTCCTTGGAGAAGTATGGTAATCCTTCACAGATTCCATTTGCAACCAGACCAGGGATTGGTACATTGCAATTCGGATATTTTGTAATAAAATCTGTGCAGTCCCCTCCATCCTCAAAGCAAGCATTCAGCTTCATGTATAAGCCACCATCTGTAAAAAGAAGAAATATATAGTCAGATTAGCAACGATCGAAGCAGATATTGCTGCATTATGCGCATCGACTTACCACAAACACCATCACCTGAAGAGCAAAAAAATCCAGATAAATGAGAATTGAATTGAAATGGACATAGATTTTTCGGGAGTCCATCCAAATAATCAACCTTACCTATCTTTGTTTTGTCGGGCACACTTTCATTACAATCGGAGCAGTCACCGTAGTCCCAGTCACATTCTTCAGAGTTGTAGAGACCTCCGTCGCAACGGCCATCTCCCAGTTTAGATTTGTCTTCTACATTGCACGTTGTACGTTGATCGGAACTGTACAAGCAATCGAGGCCGTCCCATCCACAGGCAGTGGTGTTCAGTTCTTGGTCGCAGTATCTATCGCCAAGATCCATTGGATCTGCTCCAGTTTCTTCCAAGCACTGATCACAATCACCGCCGTCATAAGAACAGTCTTCGCTCATGTAAGCCCCCCCATTACAGATGCCGTTTCCAACCAAAGCAGGCATGGCGACGTCGCAAAATTCACAATCCAAACCATCCATTCCGCATACTTCGGTGAAGTATGGCATACCATCGCAATGGCCATCGCCGATGAGTTCAGGTTCGTCTACGTTGCAGTCAGGATAATCATGAACAAAGTCTGAACAATCTCCTCCGTCTTCGTTACATACATCGGCCTGCATATAGAGCCCCCCATCACAGTAGCCTGTACATAAATGATAGATTTTTCAGGTTAGCAAGAAGCAACACAGAGTTATTCAAGGTGCCTCTATAACAATAAATATCGATTCTTACCGTCTCCTACAATAAAGTAATAAAAGAGGCAAACAAGTGGCAGGAGCAAGGCTAGGGTAAGCATGATATATTCTAAAGTAATAAAAAGGAGAGCACACACACAGTAATCTAACTCACCAATACTTTGATATTCTGGAAAAACCAAGTCATTGCAGGCTACACAGTCACCGGAATCCCAATTGCACGCCGCAACATTGTATTCTCCTCCATTGCATACACCATCACCCAGAAGATCCTTGTCGTCAACAATGCATGCTGTAGACGCACCTAGACAATCCCCCCCATCCCAATTGCAGGCTGTAGTATTTAAATGAACATCACAATATCCATCTCCGATATGATAAGGGTCGGTCCCTGTCTGGTCGAGGCATACATCACAGTCGCCTCCATCGATTGAACAATCTTCTGTGACAGTGTCTCCTCCATCGCAAATACCATTGCCAATTTTGCTGAAATCCGTGACGTTGCAGCCATCACAGTCTTTGCCGTCCCAATCGCATTCTTCAATAAAATATAGGCCTCCATTACAAAATCCATCTCCAACAAATTCAGGATCTGGCACTTTACAATTGGGATACTCTTGGAGAAATAATCTGCAATCTTGTCCGTCTTGATAACATTCCACCAAATCCATGTATGGACCACTATCACAGTGTCCGTCTCCAATTTTAGAAGGGTCCGGAACCATCTTGTTGCACTGATGACAATCCCCGTTATCATAACCACAAATCTCAGTATTATAAGCCCCTCTTTGATTGAAATAAACAAATACGTTAGAGTGATATTCTTTTCGATGTCAAAGAAGCTAAATGTCAACTTACCCATCGCAAAAAGAATCCCCAAGCAGATTCTTGCGTTCCACAACGCAAAACTCTGTTCCCAAACAATCAGACCCATCGTATCCGCACTCTATGATATTCAGTGCGGCATCGCAATACCCATCCCCGATATTGCGTGCATCCATTTCGGTCAAAGCAAAACACAAGTCGCAATCCCCTGCATCCATAGCGCACTCGGGGACGAGATAGGCGCCACCTTGGCACACACCGTCCCCAACTTTATCAATATCTGGAACGTCACATTCCCTGCAATCACCCCCATCGCGGCCACATTCCTCTGTGAAATAAAGACCGCCGTGACATTTTCCATCTCCGACTTTTTCTGGCTCTGGTGCAGTACAGTTCGGATAAATATTCAGAAAGATATCACAATCGTGCCCGTCATTCGAACACGAATCAAGTGACATGAGCAGTCCGCCATCACAGAACCCATTTCCTGGAATAGAATGTTGAGAAAAGTTAGATTTAGAGTAGGCCAGACGCAGAAATAGAAACCGACTCGCGAAGTACTTACCAATTTTCATCGAATCTGAAACCTTGGAATTGCACTCAACACAGTCACCATTATCAAAATTACAAGCAGGAGTATTGTACGGTCCTCCATCGCAAGAACCATCTCCAAGTAATTCTGTTACTGGAACAAGGCATTTGATAGGGCTGTCAACGCAGTCTTGGCCATCAAAGCCACATATTGTATTATTCAATTCCACATCACAATGGCCATCGCCAATCTTACTCTCATCAACGCCCATAGCAAGGCATTTGTTGCAATCTCCTCCATCCCTTGAACAACTCGATGCCAAGTATTCACCGCCATCTGAAAAGATTTGGGAGTCAGATACATTTATTTAAAAACGAGACGAAAAAAAAAAGTAAGTGCTACTCACCACAAAATCCGTCAGCGATCCACCAGTGATGCTCTACATCGCAACCGTCACAGTCTCCTCCATCGTTACCACATTCTTCAACAAAGTAAACACTTCCATCACAAAATCCATCCCCAATCTTCTCGGGTCGTGGAACAAAACAATTCGGATACTGCTTGTTAAAAAATGCGCAGTCAGTTCCGTCCTCGAAACAGGCATCGAGCTCATTGTAAAGCCCCCCGTCACAGTACCCATCGCCTAATTGGCAGAGTGAATGATAATTAGCAACATAACGTGAGACGGAAGTCAACTTCTGTAAAAATATTGGAAAGGCAAAGATAAGCAGAAGGACTGATCACTCTTACCAATCTTTGTTAGATCCGGAACTTGCGAATTACATTCCAAACAATCCCCGTTATCATAGTTGCAAGCTTTTGAGTTGTAGGCTCCGCCATCTGAACGAATACGATAAATAGGTGAGCCTCACTCCGAGTAAAACATATGATCCTAAACATAAAAATCCTCAAATGATCTCACTTACCACATTTGCCATTTCCCAGCCATTCTCTGGTTTCCACTATACAAGGAATTGGTTTCACCTCGTCCAGGCAATCGAAGCCATCCCAGCCGCATGATGTTGTATTGAGTTCAATGTCGCATATTCCATCACCAATTTTGCTCGTATCGGTTAAATTAGTATGACTAAAGCACTCAGTACAGTCCCCCCCGTCAATTGAACAACCAAGGCTACCATAATCGCCGCCATCACAAATCCCATCGCCAATCCAAGATACGTAGGTGACATTACAGGTTGCACAATCGTCTCCATCCATTCTGCAGGCATGGCTGAAGTATGGCAATCCATCACAATGCCCGTTACCAATGCGTTCTGGTTCAGGAACTTCGCATTCGGGAAACTCTGAAATGAACGATGAGCAGTCATTTCCATCAGCATTACATGCTGGTGCTGTAATGTAAAGTCCGCCATCGCAATAATCATCACCAATCTTGGTCGGCTT
>Ga0209712_10003622_pt1 | contig 12479 bp, 8 predicted proteins | sample ArcOceMetagenome_FD_187443 | JGI IMG/M metagenome (GOLD analysis project Ga0209712, IMG submission 187443) | Marine eukaryotic phytoplankton communities from Arctic Ocean - Arctic Ocean - Greenland ARC118M Metagenome (SPAdes) (version 2) | ecosystem: Environmental > Aquatic > Marine > Oceanic...
GTAGTCTATATCAGATCTTAAAAAACACATAATTGCATCTAAATCAGTATCAACAATTGGTTCATCACTCAGATTAAAAGAGGTATTTATTAAAGCGGGGCAATTACTTAAAGCATAAAACTTACTAATTAAACTATATAACCAAGGGTTACTCTTAGCTGAAACTGTTTGAGCTCTAGCTGTTTTGTCAATGTGGACACTCTCAGGCAAGACATCGAGAGAAATATCTTTTACTGAATAAGTCTGAGTCATATAGTGGTTTGTTTTAATATTAACAAAGTATTTACTGGCCTCTTCCTCTAAAATAACTGGAGCAAAGGGACGATATCCTTCTCTAATTTTAACCTTAAGATTAATCTTATTTTTCATGCCTTTTATTGAGGGACTAGCTAGTATACTTCTATTTCCAAGGGCTCGTGGTCCAAACTCAGATTTTCCATTTACCACGCCTATAATATTTCCTTGATGCAGTAGAGTCGCGATTTTATCAAGCCCTACTTCACCAATACTTCCAAACATTTCATAGTTCTTTTTATTATTTTTAATCTCTCGACCTAAATAAGGTTGGAATATTGAATTGATTTTTTGTTTATTGTTTATAATTCCCAAGTATGCACACCCAATGGCACTACCAGCATCTCCAGGAGAACAAGGTATATATATATCTTCAAAAATATTTGATTGAGATATTTTCATATTGCAGACACTATTTAGAGCTACTCCTCCACCAAGGCAAAGAGTTCTTGAGTTTGGATACTTTTCTTTGATTTTAATAACAAAACTCAAGATTATTTTTTCTATAAGTGCTTGTATGCTAGCGGCCAAGTCTTTATGACATTGTGTAATTTCTGTTTTGTCGGCAAGGGGTTTTACTGTTATTAACTTCTCTAGTTTTTTGGAGTAAGTCTGCTTATGAAAGTAGTTACCAAATTCAAAATATTCTAAGTTTAATTTAAAATCATCTAATTCCATAGTTTCAACTAAGACTTCTAGCTTATCTAAATATCTAGGTTCTCCATATGCTGCAAGACCCATAACTTTATATTCATCACTATTTATGCGATAGCCTAAGTATTGGGTAAATGTACTATAAAGCATACCAATAGAGTGAGGGAATTTTATAGAGTGATAATCGAGTTTACCAAAGCAATTTATATGTCCATAGGCTAAAGAGTCTAATTCACCAACAGCATCTGCAATTAAGAAAGAACTCTCTTGAAAACCTGATGCATAGAAGGAAAAAGCCATATGAGACATGTGATGTTTAAAGTATTCTATTTTTACGTTATCACCAAAATAAGTTTTCATGGATTTTTCTGGATTATAGTATTGATTAAAGAGTTTATTAAATGGGATATCTTCTATTTTTTCAACCATTAAGAACTGTCTTCTCAGTTTTTCTTTTGGTATTTCATAATAACAAACGAGATCAATATCATTAGGTGTGAGATTATTTTCAGATAGTAAGCTGTTCAGAGATAATTCAGGAAAAGAAGCATCAAACTTCTTTCTACTAATTCTTTCCTCTTCTATAGCTCCAATCAGTTCTCCATCAATAAATAATGAAACCGCTGAGTTATGATAAAAAGCAGAAATCCCTATAATATTCATTTAATCCCCCAGTGAATATTATCTATTATTATTTTTTGTATTACTAGAATTAAGATGCTTCTCGTAAGTAATTTCAAACACTTGAAGTGATAGCTTTGATTTCCAAAGACTTAACTATCCGATTTTTATAAAAGATCTTGTTTTCTTTGTTTATAAAAGTAGAGATACGTAATATAATGAGTTTAGTTGTAACTTTAGAGATTATAATACAAGGAATACATGACTAAACTATTTAACGAAAACTACTTTTATTCTGTATCTGGCAATGTTGTAAATATCGTTAGTCTTGAAGAGAATGATGAAAGTATTATTTCTATAGATGGTATGGCCGCAAAACTATTTGTTTCACTTGTTGAAGAAAAATTAGAAGAAGAACCTATTCTTCAAAAAAGTTTCGAACTAGACAACGATGTATTTAAAAAAATCAAAGATGACTTAATTAGCAACTTAGTTGATATTGGTGTTTTTAATAAAGTATAATTTTATTGTTTAATTTATACTTTAGGTTCGCTTTATCAATTCCATTAAAGGTTGAATTCCAACTCATTCCATAGCCACTAATCATATTAATACACATAAAATCATTCACATATATTTTATTATCTATCTTTAATGAACAAACTTTATCGTGCTCATAAACAGTTGATCCACCAATTGAGATGGATTTGTACTTATTCTCTTTACCTTTTGTTAATAACGAATAGAAGTTGATTCCTGATCCCTGTAACTCCCACCTTAAATGACATGTATGAGATATATTTGTTAAGACTCTTGTCTCTTTAATAAGTTCAATGTTTTGAACCTCTAATACTTTTCCAATTAAATATCCATTATTTTTTATAAACATTCTACCGGGTTCAATGAAAAAGATATATTTAGATTTTTCTTTGGCTAGCTTATTTAATTCCTCTAAAAGTTCATTTTGAGAAATATGATTATAACCACCACCAATATTAAAGTGAAAGCTTTCTTCTAATTCAAACTTATCTTCAAAGTGTTTAATTATTTCTCTTATTTTTTCAAAAGCATCTTCTCCCCAATTTTGGTTATGAAAATGTATTCCTTTAGATCCTAGTAATAGTTCTTTGGTAATACTATTTAAGTCAATTCCGAACCTAGATGATTCATTAAGATTTAATCTTATATAGTATTTTTTGTGTAGCTTTTGGTCTTCTGAATTTATATCATGAATAACTCTCTCATTAATTTCTTCGCAGATATACGGAGACGAACAAGATATATATTCTTTATTATAAGACTCAATAGATTCGTATTCACTAATATTAGAAATATCAAAGCCATCTAAGTATTCTGAAATTTCATCTAAAAAGAATTTATGTGAGAAAGATTTTAATGGGAATAAGAGTTTAATATTTTCGTTTTTATTTGCGTTAAAGTATTTAAAATCTTCTTTAATCTTATCTATATTATAATACAGACAAGGTGTATCACTATCTAATAGGTAGTTTTTCAAAAAGCTCATTACATTTTTATTCATAAGACTATGATATACTGACTTATAACTTAATTCAAAGCTAAGAAGTCTTTTTTATTATATTTTGTGGCCGCTTTCATTCCTTCTTTAATGAAGGCACTGAGAGCTTCAGAACTTTTATCTAGTACGACTCCCAATTCTATTTCTTTATCACCAGAAAATTTACCAAGAACCCAATTAGATACACTTCCATGAACTGGACGCCCGATTCCCATTCTCATTCTATGAAAGTCTTGAGTTCCAAGACACTGAGTGATTGATTTTAATCCATTATGACCTGCTAAGCCTCCACCTTTTTTAAACATTATTTGTCCAAAAGGGAGATCCAACTCATCTTGTAATACTAAAATTTCCTCTGGTTTTATTTTGAAGAACTGACAAAGAGGCTGAACACTTTCTCCAGATAAGTTCATATATGTATCTGGTTTTAAAAAGTATATCTTCTCTGTGCCAATAGTAGCGTCAGTATAATAGCCTTTAAATTTAGACTTCCAGTTGTTACCACTTATTGGAGCATAGGCGTCTAAAAGTAACCACCCTATATTATGTCTTGTTGATTCATATTCTGATCCAGGATTTCCTAACCCAACTACTAGCTTAATCATTATATAAACAACGAACTAACTGAATCGTGATTAAATGTTCTATGAATTGCTTTAGAAAGAATATCGGCAGTAGATAAAACTTTAATTTTTTCTACTTTACTACATTCATCGCATAGAGGAATAGTATCTGTTATTACAACTGCTTCTAGCTCTTTACATTCACTTATTCTTTCTGCTGCTGGTCCACTTAAAATACCATGAGTAGCAAATGCATATATTTTCTTTGCTCCATGATCTCTTAAAGTTTTAGCTGCTTCGACTAGTGTACCTGCTGTATCAATCATATCATCGACGATTATTACGTCTCTTCCCGCTACATCACCAACAATATTCATGGCCTTCGCAACATTTGGTCCCGTTCTACGTTTATCAATCATGGCGATATCTGTTTGAAGTTTTTTTGCGTACCAACGTACTCTTTCAACTCCACCAGCATCTGGTGAAACCATCATTAGATTATCTAGAGATATATTGTTTTGAATATAATTTAGAAAAACAGGAGAAGCGTAAATATTATCAAAAGGTATATTAAAAAACCCTTGAATTTGCCCTGCATGTATATCCATTGTTACAACTCTAGATGCTCCAGCAGCTGTAATCATATCGGCAACAAGCTTAGCACTTATTGGAGTTCTTGGACTGGCCTTTCTATCCTGTCTTGAATATCCATAGTATGGAATAACAGCTGTTATAGATTCAGCTGATGCCCTTTTAAGAGCATCAATCATAATTAATAGTTCCATTAAATTGTCATTAACAGGGTGTGAAAGTGTCTGAATAAGGAATACATCTGACCCACGAACATTCTTTTCTATTTCACAATAGATTTCACCATTAGCAAATCTTCTTAGTTGAGGATCAACTAAAGGGACGTCTAAATACTCCGAGATTTCATTGGATAGAGAAGGATTTGATGAACCAGAGACTAGTACGATACGTCTCATGTTTGCTCCCAAAATAAAAGTGGCAGGGGTAGCTGGGATCGAACCAGCGCATATCAGGATCAAAACCTGATGTCTTACCACTTGACGATACCCCTGTATTTGTTACTACAAATATAAATATTTGCATGAAAAATGGCAAGAGATAACTTTAGTATTCTTCAAAAATAGTGCTAATATTGTTGAATAGTTTATTAATCTTAGTCTTATTGCGTTAGAAAAGTTGTATTTATGATTACATGGGATGTTGATCCGGAAATATTTAGAATTGGACCTTTAGCTGTACGTTATTATAGTTTGGCCTTTGTTATTGGATTTTTTATTGCTGATAAATACGTTTATAGTATTACTAGCAAAAAGAATGGATGGACTGAAAAAGAAATGTCAGCCTGTTTATTCTATATTCTTGCCGGAACCTTTATTGGAGCTAGGCTTGGACATGTACTGTTTTACCAACCTGGATATTATTTAAGTAATCCTCTTGAAATTATTCAAGTATGGAAAGGTGGACTAGCAAGTCATGGTGGTTATGCTGGTGTTTTACTGGCGATGGCCCTATACGTTAGAAGATTCAAAAATATAACTTATTTAGGTGTTTGGGATCTTTTAGCTGCTCCAGGATTACTTATTGGATCCTTAATTCGAATTGGGAACTTAATGAATTCTGAGATTATTGGTCACTACACGACTGTTCCTTGGGCATTTGTTTTTAAAAGAGTTGATTTAATACCAAGGCATCCATCTCAAATTTATGAGTCTATGGGTTATTTCTCTATATCAGTAATCCTGTATGTTCTTTATAGAAAATTTGGTGATACTTGGAAAAAAGGAAGAATCTTGGGCTTTGCTATGTGGCTAAGTTTCTTGTTTAGAATGTTTATTGAATCGTTTAAAGAGAATCAGGTTAGGTTTGAAAATGAAATGTTTTTAAATATGGGACAAGCTCTAAGTATTCCATTTATTATTATAGGATTAGTCTTAGCTTTCGATATTGGAAAAAAGCTTAAAGATTAATCAAAATTAATGACAATATAATTCATAAATCTGCTTACCTCTATTGGTTTGGAAATCTTGAAATATTCTATAGGCACTTGTAGCGCCTGCAAGTCTTAGTTTTTTATCTTTTCTATCAGAATCGACTCCAAACCATATTGCATAAAAGACTTTACCATCAAAGGCTATATACCAATTGTCTAATCCATTATTAGTAGTCCCTGTTTTTCCAAAAATAAGCACATTTTTCATAACTTCGTTTGATACTCTTGATACAGTTGTTTCATTTGCCTTAGAGAGTTCATAAAGAATTGATTCTTCAAATGTATAAACTCCATCTTTAATATTCTGACATGTCTTTTTAAAATATTTTAAATAAGAAAAGCTTAGCTGCGATAAAGACATTTCTATCGCTCCTAGTATTTGTGCTGGGTATTCAGATAGAGGTATTAATAGGTTTGGAAAGTATTCTTTTAGTCTTGGCTCAAGAACATCAAATCCTACTTCTTTGGCTATTCTTACGATTGGAATATTCTTTGATTTCTTGATTGCATATCTAAGTTCTACTTCATCTACTTTTACACGGCTTGCATCTTTTGGTGTCCACTTTCCAGAGACTAAGTTTAATGTAATTGGTTTAGTACTAACTTTGTCTGATAACTTTTTACCAAGCTCTATAAACTGCTCATATATTATAGGTTTTAATACACTTCCTACTTGATGCTTCTCTGTACTAATGGCTTTCTCTAAGTTTCTTTCAAGTTTTGAATAATAATAAAAGGTATTATCACAATCAAATGATTCACAACTGCTATCTATAGCTAAGAACTTAATAGCAACATCAATACCTTCCGTTTGTTTTTTCAATTTTTCTTGAATATTTTTAACTGATTCATAAAAAACAAATTTTTCAAATGGCTCTATAAAATCATTCTTACTCTTTGAAGTTATATAGATAGATCTTATGTATGTTTGTTTATTTTTAATAAGAAGTTTTTCCTGCCAAGAGTTCCATACTTCATCATCCCATACTGCTTCTTCTTTTTGAGTTACTAAAGAGAGTTCCTTTAATCTTTTAAAGACAACTGACGTTCTCTTTTTTAATCTATCAAGGTGATTTATAGGACTGTAAAAATAAGGGCCTTTTAGCATTCCAATTAGCATCGCGGCTTCATAATCTGTTAGCTCTTCAGGTAATTTATCAAAGTAGATTAACGAAGCTGACTTTACACCTTTTATATATACTCCTTGAATGACACCCCAAAAAACTTCATTTAAGTACGTCGTTAATATTTCTTCTTTTGGTATTTTATATTCAATATAAAATGCATAAATAACTTCTCTTAGTTTTCTTTCTAATTTTTTCTCTGTCGTTAAGAATAAATTTTTCGCCAATTGCATTGTTAATGTGGATCCACCTTGAACAAGCTTCATAGCTTTTAAATCAGCAATGAAGGCTCTCAAGATAGAGATATGGTCTACTCCATCGTGCTCTAAAAACCTATTATCTTCAATTCCAATGAGACCTTTCCAAAGAGCTGAGGGAATATTTTCAAACTTTGACCTATATTGAAGACACCTATACCTTTTACAATCATTCCCGATAAAGGGTGGCAACTCTAACTGTTTTTTAATGTTTAATTTATTCCAGTTTTCCTTTTCAATTTTTTCATCTGTAATTAATTTATTATAAATATTCTCAACAGAGTGATCTCTTTTTGTAAAAATCATATAGTTTAAAAAATCTGATTTTTTAATAAGTGATCCATCTTCAACTATACTTTTCTGATTATCAATTGAGTTAGATACGATATTTCTTTCATCTAGTTTTAATTGGATTTCATTCACAACAATTACAACATAAGCTACGACTCCCACAGTAATAGCTGCAGCGCACAGTCCGACAATTTTAACAAGACGTATTAAAATCATTTTATTCATTATTCTAATCTACCATTTTGAGTTATATGTTTGCCAGTTATCAATCAATTGCATATTATTTTGATCAGTTTATTTATTAAAACATATATAGGAGCTTTCGTGAAAAGAACTTTAAAATCATTAATGACTGTAACAGTACTTACAGGATCATTAACGGCCTCTGCCCTTCCAATTGATTGGAATGGAACATTAGGTTTCGACCAAAATATAATTAAAAATGCACGACGTTCATCTGATGCTTGTGCTGGTACTCCTGCTGCTGGTAGTAAGTGTTTAACTGATGATAATCAAAATGCTCGTTTTCAATCAATGCTACTTAAATTACAACCGACAATTATTATTAATGATAGCACTTCTATTAAAGGTGAATTATCTACTGGTACTTCTCGTGGAGGATTTCTGGGCGATAATATTGATGGAACAACTAGTGATTCATACTTCGGTCAATCATCTACAGGCTCAACATTAAATATTAATCAGTTCTACGCCGAGCTATATGCTGATACTGCTTTATTTAGAGTTGGTAAGTTTTCCAAACACTATGGTCTTGGAGCTGTAATTAGTTCAGGTGATGGAGCATGGGATAGATTCTTTTCTGCTTATGATGGATTTGAAGCTGAGTTTAAACTGGGTAGTTTTAAATTAACTACACTTTTAGCAAAACTTAATAATAGTGTTACTACTGGTGCTAATACAACAGCAAGAAACGGAAATTACGATACTAACGAGTCATCAATTACTGCTATGTACGATAATAGTAATAAAAATTTAAAAGCTGGTGTTTATTATGGTCAAAGAGAAGTCGAAAACGGTTCTGATTTATATGGAACAAGTACAGGTCCTCAGAGCGTAACAATTATTGATGTCTTTTTTGATAAGACATGGGGAGACTTTAGCTTAGCGATGGAGATCCCAATGGTTTCAGGTAATGCTGGAACTACATATGGATCAGCATCAAAACAAGACTTTGATGCAAATGCTTTTATTGTTGAAACAAGTTATCAAATTAATCCTAGATGGAAAATTGGAGTAAATGCTGGTTCTGTAAGTGGATCTGATGGTGATGAAGGTTCTCAAGAAGCTTTATACCTTCACCCAAACTATAAAATTGCTGAATTAATGTTTAATTATAATCTAGCTGGCTTTCAAGATCAAAATGAGAACATCTTTAATGCCTCTGTAGCGAATGCTAACTATACAAGATTGTTTGCTCATTATTCAAATGAGGCTTGGTCATGGAGATTTGATTTTATAATGGCAACTGCTAATGAAGTTGCAAAATCAGGTGCTAGCTTCTTCGATCATGATAAAGCAGCTTACGTTACTAGTAATGCAAATGCCGATCAAGACTCTAATCTTGGAATGGAATTTGATGCTGCATTTGATTATGAATGGAGTCCATCGATTGTAGTCACAGGTTACGTAGCTCATTACCAAGTTGGTGATTATTATGCATTCACAAACTCGGCTACAGAATTAAGTGTTGGTGACGTTACAGCAACAGGTTTTAAATTAAATATTGGATTCTAGGAATCTTTTAAATTACATATTACCATAAGTAAAAGACATAGGACCGCCAGGCATAGATGAATTACCCATGTAGTTCATCATTGGGCCTGGCATATTCATACCGCCGCCATACATATTTCCACTATTTCCGTAATATGAAGGTTGTCTTCCGTAGATTGAATTATTTCCACCACCAAATCCCGCATTAAAACCAAAGCCTGAATTGAATCCACTTTGTTGTTGATTCATTCCATAACCATAGTTTTGTCCACCCATCATAGAATAGTTATTCATGCCCCACACTGGGAACCCAGTATTATTTTGCTGTTGGTTTTGTTGTTGGGGATTAAAGTACTGCTGAGGCGTTTGCTGTGCAAAAGGTCTTCGCCCTTGGTTTTGATTTTGGTTTGTATTATAGTTAAATGAATATGAACCATCATCGTTAGTTGTTACTTCATCAACCTCAATATCATCATCATTACTTTCATAGTATTCATCACGTTGCTTTTCTAACTTTGACCAGCCATCATACTCAGCTTGATACTTATCGATCATTCCATCGCATAGTTTTAACTTCGTTTTACTTACATAATACTTTGCTGATTGCTCACTTACCTTATCTTGAATACATCTTTGATATTTTTTTAGATAGTAGCCGCCTTGAGAACCATATGTACTTAAATATGGATTCCTTTGTTGGCAATACTGTTGAGCCATCATTTGCATTTGTGGTCTATACTGTCTTAATAGCATTTTACTTTGATTACTCTTACTATAGAGTTTATTACACTCTTTAATTTTTCCTGCAAAAAATTCAGATTCATCTTCGCCGGTATTCTTTAAAACTTTTTCTTTTTTTGCATAAACTTTTTCTATTTGTTTCGAGTAACTAGAAATAATATCATTAAGGTCTTCGATTTTTATCATGTCTTTAATGTCATCATCAAATTTACAACTGCTATTATCAACATTATAAGCCTGACAAGAAGCTCTTAGACTAACTAACGACTTTTGTAGACTTAGTGTTGCTTGCTTCCACTTAGGATCTTTTAATGGAGCTTTTCTTTTCATAGATAGAAAGTATTTAAAGTCTTCAGGAGTAAAGTAGGGCTCTTCCATATACTTAGTAAGTTTTTTACTTAAATCTCTTATTTTCTTTTCTATGTCTGCTTTTTCTTCTTTAGATTCTGCTAACTCATATGCTTGATAAAGATTTATTAATAAATTTGGATTTTCTTCATCAGCAGAATTATGAGACGAATCATCAAACTGTTTCTGAACAATCAATTTGTAAAAATCATCGAATAGTTGAGCATATTTTTCAGTATCGATATCACCTAGGTCTTTATCGTCATCTGCAATGAGGTCCATCATCTCAGCTTTTGCAATCTTTACCTTTTCAAGGAGATCTTGTTGCATCACATGCTCAAGACCATAATAAGTTCCAGCAATATTCTCGAAGTTTTCCAAGTTGTTATATATGCTTTCATAGTTTGCATCGCTACATAATGTAGAAGCTTTTTTCATTAACTTGTTATACTTAATCGTTTTTTGAGAATAGAGTTTAAATCCATCTTTTTGAATATCTTCATAGTAATAACATCTATCATTCTTATAAAGATTCTTTTTTGAGAAGATTGCTCCCCCAGTATTAACAGCTGCTGGTCCCCTTGAAGCAAATACGAGTTTAGCAGTTGAGTCGATACCACTTTTATCAACATCAAATTCTTTTTTCATTATTTTATTTTTAACAATTTTTCCATTTTTTAAAACACCCGTTTGTTCTAAACACGAAACAAAACCTTTCATTGTAGGCTCAACTTCTATTTTTGATTCAGAAACGGACCCATCTTTCATTGAATGAGCTGTATAAGAACACTTATCTTTACCACACCCTTTGATTCTTACTTCAAAAGTATATGGAACATTTACAGTTGGTTCTGCAACAACGAAATCTAACATCGAGTTACAGTTTCCAATCATTGGGCCACCAAATATATTTAAACTTCCAGTATTTGGATCATGCGAAGGTATTAATTTTGCACCTTTTCCTCTCAGTAAACCCAGAACCATTCTTAATGGTAACGAGCTTTGATTCTTAGATGTACATGTTCTATTAGTCCTTAAGGATTCCTCTTTGGGTTCTTTTACTTTTACCTCAAATTGAGGATCAATATTAGTAGATTTAATATCTTCTTGGGACTCAAATAAAGCCCCTAAGACTACATTATTGGACTGAGCATAGGATATCGATGCCACCATTTGACTTAAAATTGTAAGTAATAAAAAATATTTAACCATATAAACCTCTAAGATTATTATACTCGTCTAAACTTATCGGCTTATCAGGTTAGGATATTGAGGTTTTTTATTTACAGCTAAGTATCTGTTATTACAGAATAAAAGGTGGCTTAATTACTTCTTCAATGTTATTTTGTGATTCTTTGATGATTTTCTCATATCTCTTTATTCTCTTAAAGAAGCTAGCAGAGTTGTCTTTAAACTGGCTCATCTTTGTCATTTTAATCTCAAACATTTGCCCACTAAGATCTTTAAAGTATATTATTTCAGGAAATTCGAGACCACTTCCAAATAAAATATAATGGTGTAGGTCTACCTCTATTTTTCCTCTAGGTGTTTTTATTACAAGTTTTTTTAATTGATGATTACTATTTGTAAATCGGGCATAAATATTTTCGCTATTAATTTCCCAAAAGAACTTTCCTTCTTTAAATACTCTTTTTAATGATGGAGTTTCATTTAGCATGCTTCGTGACATTGCACTTTTAACGTACTCTTTTCTTTCGTCAGTTTCAGGCTTAAGCGGGTTTACAATTTCCTCACTATCCTCTTCTGCAGTATTTTTCTCTTTTAAGTACGTTCTGTAACTGTTTAATAAGTTCAGTTGTTCTGTATCAATTAATTCTTTGTTTTGTTGAATAGAAGGTTCAATATCTCTTAAGTAGCTCATCATCATTTTAGAGTTATTTAAAACTAAAGATGAAATAATCGAATAAAATATTTTTGTTTCATCTTGCTCTTCATTTATGGCCAAATTTTTTAAAGAAAAATTAGGTTTAAAGTGAACTCTGTTCATAGTCTCATTCGAAATAACACCATTTCTAAAATCAAGTTGGACTAGTTTGGGTTTCTCTTCATTTTCATTGCCAATTACAAATTTAAAAGCCGTTTTAATTGGCGGTCCGTCAACAAGTTCACTTTCTCCCTCTTTGTTCATTCTTTTTACATAGAAACTCGCTGTAACTGTATTGTTTCCAATATCAATATTATTTCCATTTCTAAATAATGATTCAACACTTGGGATATAGGCAAAAGAATTGCTTGTGAAAATAAAAAGACTAAAAAGAGCGAATAACTTGTTCA
>Ga0209712_10003623_pt1 | contig 12478 bp, 8 predicted proteins | sample ArcOceMetagenome_FD_187443 | JGI IMG/M metagenome (GOLD analysis project Ga0209712, IMG submission 187443) | Marine eukaryotic phytoplankton communities from Arctic Ocean - Arctic Ocean - Greenland ARC118M Metagenome (SPAdes) (version 2) | ecosystem: Environmental > Aquatic > Marine > Oceanic...
AACGGGGTTCTTATTTAAAATTAATACCGCGATTTCAGATTTTTGCAAAATTAGTCCATTAAAATTAGTTACCGTACACGTACCGTACGGTACACATTAGTACAGACCAATCAAGAACTGACAGATCCGAGAAGAATTAGGTACAGCAGGTGCGTCTATTGATGTTGGATGTTGAATTGTACGCATTCAAACTTTTTTAACATCCATTCATAATAGATCTATCAATAAACTTCTACATATCAAGAAGAACGGAGATGTCGAGCAAATCATTCCCTACGAAGAATTCCAACAAATCAACAGAACAACAGATACAGAAGACTGTGCAGCATAAGAATACTAAATACCAACAAACATCCCATAAATTCATTCCACGCTACAATGGTCCAGATCCATCCCAAATGACACCAGCCCAAACCAAAATCCACCAATCCATCATCAAATCGCGTCCGAGGACAGGCATAAGCGGGCCATTCGGCCCATGGCTCTCTATACCATCCATTGCAGATCCTGCCCAACAACTAGGCCGAGCATGTCGATACGGAACGTCGCTCTCTTTCAGGGAATCGGAATTGGTCATTTTATTAACTGGAGCAAGGCATACGAGTCATTCAGAGTTTGACATTCATGTTGGGGAGGCCTTAAAAGCTGGGATTTCCATGAGTTTGATTGAAAGTATTCCGAGAGATGAGGAATTTAGCACAAAAGCTGTGGAAGATAGAGTTGTCCCACTTCTACAGCAAAGCGAGAAAAGTATTGACGACCGCCATACACAACAAAGTGAGAGTATCAATATTGATTGTGCAAGGGAGATTGCTATTGTGAGATTTGTTTCAGAATTGCTCGAGACGTCAACCGTGAGTGATGAGAGGTATAGTGAAGCAAAGATTACATTAGGCGATGACAGCGTTTTGGTAGAGATCACGAGCATTGTTGGGTACTACACGTACTGCGCTTATACATTAAATGTGTTTCAGATTCCAACCAAGGCATCAAATACGAGTGGGACTCATACAGATATTATTGGTGATAAAGAGGAGGAAGAATAGTCTAGGGCATTTTAATTTTCAAGTTGATAGGTGTGTAAGCCCACGAGTGATATAGTAGCTAATTGTATCTTCTGATCACTGTGATAAATGAATTTCAATGACATATTTATCAAGTTAGTCCATAAAGACGACGAGCGTTATTGCGTGTGTGGCGTAGAACCTCTTCTTCTTCCATTTCTAAAGCTTCTGCGATATATTCAATGCTTGATTTTAAATCAGCATTTACCCTAGCATAATCTTCAACGTCTGTTTCCAACACCAAACGGTTTATACCCACCTTTCGAACAATGGCTGCAGTCTTGTGAGATCTGAAGTTCACAACCGGTGCAAAACCATAAAACGTTTCAACCGCGTTTTTAGATGTTGCCGATGATTCGGAGCTTTTATCGCGACATATAGCATCCAATTGATCAACAAGTGCCGCTTTTCCTCCAAATGCATGGAAATATATCTTTCGTGGGAATAGGAGTACATCTTCGTCAATTTGTCTATATGATTCGAAAATATCTGCATTGCTTGAGCCACCCTCCTCATTGCATAATTCTAATTCACGCTTCAACTTCTTTCTTTCAATTCTCGTATCCTTCCTCATTTTGCTTCTTGTCCCTTTCAGCCTTCTGAGACTGTCCATTAAAGGCCCCCAACACCGCACAGCATGCAACGACACAGACCTGTTCATATCGGCTGCTAGATGCATTTGGGCTTCAAATGCCTCTATTTGTGATTCCATTGTTGAAACGAGGGTTTTTTCATTTGTATCGGGGTCAATTTCATACCGTGCTCCATCTAGTCCAATCTCACCAACGTGCGCCAATGGATCAGATTCAAGTTTTTGTTTTAGATAGGGTAACCAAGTCGGAGTAGTATTAGTGACATCTGTCGTAAATGCGGTCTCGCGATAGCGTATTCCAGCGAAATCCGATTGTGCTTGCCGAAGAAACCATGGGTGCACGCCATAATTTCTCACTACCTCCATCGTCGAATGAGTGCCAACATCATCATCACTGTAATCCGTTTTCTCCTTTTCGTCGATATCTTTCTGTGATAAATGTAGGATGGCATCAGATAAATTCTTGACAATTGGAAAGTCACGAGGTTGCGTGGACATGAGTGCAATGCCTCCAAGCTGAAAATTGAATTGTTCTTCCGCATCATTTTCATCTGCGTCCGCGTCCACAGATGATGTCGCGCCTCTGTATACTCCCTGGATCCTTAGAGCATCTAGTATTTTATGTGCATGTAAAGTCAAATCAATTGTGTCGCCTTCAACATCAGATGTATTTTCAACTTCATTTAGACGCGGTTGACCCCGAAGTCCCCTAGATGCCAACATCATTTCATTACTAGACAGTGGAGGTATCCCTCCTTCTCTTGATAGATGAATATGGTTATGCGCGTCAAAGGCAATTGAAGATTGCATATGCTCGTGGCCGTCTTCATGATGTAATTCTTCTAGGCCTAGTTTAGTACAAAATGCACGTCTTGCACTGAAACCGTAACTTGCACGAGTCTTAATATTCGAGGATGTTGTTGACATGGCTTTCGCTGTTGCAGGCATGATGTTCAAAAATATCAGCCGAGAAAACAAATTCATTACTCTTGGAAAGGATGCTGCTTGTACCTGGAAACTGGAAGCTGGAAGTCTGAAAGTACAGTATCATACCATAATATATAATATTCAAAATCCGCTCATGCCAATCCAACGCAGTTCAGATTTGGTTTTGTGTGTGGTGCAAAAGCTCGCATCCTACCAAATTTCAAAATTGACACCTACCCATCCTACGTAGGATCCTTCATAATTTACACCAGAATTTATGATGTCAATGGTTGCGTGGCATGGCGTGCATGCGTGCGTATTCGCTCAACTCAACCTTGAACAAGAACGTCAGCGACTGCAATCGTGCATGTGGCGTATGATGGCTATTTCCATCTCATAATCAATCTACACCTCCGGAGGTTGTCGTCATGTCCGGGGGGGATGAATCAACCTCGTCACTTTTACTGCCACATTGAAGTTGAAGTTCACTCCCCAGCAGAAGGACAACTCCTACAAGTGGATCCACGACAAACTGACTGATTGCCTAAATTGAGAGATAACATTTCCAACGAAACAAAAAGTACAGAAGAAAAGTTTCAAGTTGGCATACATAATTTATTCAAGCCAAACAAGTTCATCATCAAGTTGCAGCACTGAAACAACAGAATGGACAATCTTCAGAGTAATAATAATCCACATCCAGCACCTATCACCAGTGGCCATCAAACTGTTGATGGACAGCTGAACATTCTTCCTGGACCCAGACTCAATAGTCATGCTGGCCCTTATTTGGCACAGCAGTTAGCAGGACTTCAAGATCAAACTAAAAACCCTTCCTCCGTGTTGAATCGGCACCTATTGGTAGGAGGGGCAGCAAGTTCAAACGTGTCTCTACTCCTCGCTCAACAACAAGAGCAATTGTACCATCAGCAAAGACAGCAAGAACAGCTCCATCTGATGATGAGTTTACTGCAAGGTACTAGAACTTCTAGTCAACAAAACAGCAAGATTATAGCTGGTGCTAGTAGTGGTAACCCCAATTCTCACCTTCCGAACAGAATTACCAATTTATCCTCCAACGTGGATCTTCCGTACAATTTGGATAATTTGTCTTCAAGCTATTATTCACCACATACTAGTTCTAGCAATGGGGTGCCTTCGCTGCGTACTGTCTTACTGCCGAACTTTCTTGGCAACAATTCCGATGCTGCTGCTAGTACAAGCATTGCGAAGACCAAAAAGAAGAGAAAGAAGAAGAATAAGAATCAAAGGAATCGCCCCTCTAGGCCTCTGAGCGCATACAACCTCTTCTTCAAAGACGAACGCAAGCAAATCCTCGCAAGTTTCTCCAACAGGACTAAATGTGATAAGGATGCCGTCGATGACGAAAGCAGTGATAACGCCGATGGCAGTAACAGCACGCCGAGCAAAGGTATTGGGTTCGAAAACCTTGCCAAGACGATTGGAAGGCGCTGGAAGAAAATTACCCCTGAACGTCTCGAGCATTACAAAGCACTGGCAAAGAAAGACCAAGACAGATATGCAGTTGATATGAAGGCTCATGAGAAAAAGCTTCGAGAGCTGTGGTCCCAAGAACAGGTGGCCAATAAAAAGAAGAAAGAGAAAGAAGAAGGTGAAAAGGCAAAGGCAGAGATTGATAGCGCTAGAGCTGACGAATCCAAGGATACCCCGGTTCCAAGACCAATAGAGCCTGCTAGTCAACATGAACAAGAAGATGGTGCTAAAGGAGATATTCACGAAGAATATCCCAGATCTAATTCAAACAAGAGATCGAGGGACGAAGACCTTACTATTTCTATTGACCATGGTGCTATTGGTGCAGACACTTTCAAGAATAAGAAGTTGAAGGCAGAAGCCCCCCAACAACCTTCTTCCCAGGCACACTTGAGTAGCGGGCCGTTTCTTCAAACAGCTGCCACTCCTTCTCCGTATAGTGACGGGATCAATCCGGCTGTCGTAGCCATGCTCCTCGCAAGTTCTGGCCAAAGAAATATCAATGCCAACACTAATCAAACCGGCATGAATGATTTTGATATGAACACCAGGATGGCCGTCAACCAGCTCGAAGACCAAATTCAGAATTTGCTGCAACTCAAGAATCAGATGATGGAGAACATCGCTCAGCAGCAACTCTTGCAAGGACGGCTTCAGCAAAATCACTCTCGCAATGACTTGATGCAAAGCTTAGCTCAACAGCAACTCTCGCAAGAGTTGCTTCAGCAGTCCCAGAGAAACTTTAACAATGCCATTGGTAATGATAGCATTTTCCAAAATATCCCCCGACAGGAACTCCAACAAGAACTACAGGCACAGCACCCCATGAACAATAACTCATCAAACAATCAAATTCTAAATGCCATCAACACCGGCACCTCTAATTCGGAACTTCTGCATTTATTAGAGACCATGCGCAGCGCTCCTTATGGGGAAATAAGTCAGGAACCTGTATTGAATACTAATACTCGAACTGTGAACGGAACCCATGTAGACCAGCTTGTTGCTCAACGACTTCAAGACAGCATGATCCCATCGTTAGATGCAATCAATGAACAGGTTCGACGAGGATCGGGTGTCCATGGGAATCCTGCGTCTTTTCAGAACGAACGCCTTCTTCAGCAGTCTCAGGAAATTTTGCATCAAAACATGATGCAGAACCAAGGAACTTCCTTATTGGGCACAACTAGAGATGCACGTGATCACGGAACCAATCGCGATTTGAATAATAATAGTGGCTCAAATGCTAACATCAGTATGGCGGAAATGGGGTCTCCTAGAAACACAAGTAACAATAGTTCTTTGGGAAGTATTGGAAGTACAACACACAATAATAGGCGTCTCTGAGGAAGACTGGGTTATTGAACGGTGTTTTTTGTCAGAACAGGTAATGCTGTGGAGTCGGCAATGGTAGTTCTGACTTTTGTACTAACGTAGTTACAATGCAAAGGAGGATAGAGGTTATGACTGCAATGCAATACCGTGTAGCAGAAAACAGGACCGAGGGTTCTTCGACAAAAAAATAAGAAAAGTTACGTGTAGGTTTCTTACATTTTTTAAAGAGGTTCAAGCATCATTTACAGTTTGAAGTTACTAAATATATAAAATGAGATTGCTCAATTACTTCAAATAGGGATTTTTAGGGCTTTGGTCGATTTTAGTTTGGCGTCGAAGATGCGCTGAAGGAAAAAAGAATAACGAAACGCACACGAAACAACAACAAAACATAAAACTTACTATGCGTTAGAAACCAACTCATCACGATCATATTGAACCAATGCTACCAAGTAATATCGTCTTCTCTTTTTGAGCTAATTCACCCATGATGCTAACTTCGCCGGCAGCTGTATATTTGAGTAAGTGCTCACTTGGTCCTCCTTCTTCAATGAACGGCCCACTTCATTGAGGAATCCCACAATAATGCTGCAATATCGCTCAATACCTTTTCTCATCCTTGTCTTTCACCCCACACAGTATTCTAGTTTACAAAATATCATGCATCGCCTTTTTTTCCTGTGGATCTTGTCTTGAGTTCAAGTTCCTTGAGTTCGAGGTTGTTGGCGTAAACATGTTTTTTGAAGTTGCATTCCTGGTTGATGCCGTAGGGGCGTCATTGGCATTCCTCCGACAAACTTAGGGCAATACAACACAATGATTAGAAATGTTGCACTTTTATTTGCGGGAGTCTTGGTGGCATCCTTGAAGTTTACTTGGGGGGAGTGGATTTTAAAGAAACCAATCGTTTGTTGTTCCAGCCTCGCTGTACATAGCTGTTTGTGTTGATGTGCTGGTGGCATCCGATGTTGGCTCAGGAAGGATATTTGAAGACTCGGCAGCATCAGCAACATCGGCATCGAACATTTCGTTCTCTTGGATTCTTCTGTGGCTGTGTCAAATTGAACTGTTGTGATTTTATTGATAGCCTCGAGAGCCTTCTTGAGTTTTGGTTTGAGTGATTTCACCAAGGCCTTGCAATGTTGTTTGTGCGCATGTCTTTTTCGAAACAGTCCTTGTACACTGGCAATTTCGGCGTAATTTTCCAATTCACTTTAGGTAAAATAGCACTGCATATATTTGTCAATTTATGCTTCATTGCTTGAACCATTGCATGCTGCTTGTTGTGCCTCGAGAACAATTTGCGGGTACAGTTTAATTTCATTTATATTAGAAGCAACTCTACGTGTGTAGGTTGGTAACTCATAATTTTGGATGGACGAGAAGCAATGCGGAATCGAAACAGCTGATGTAAATAAAAGTTATCGTTAGCTAGCTTTAAAACATCTAAACACTGCTTTGATTCATTCAGCTTCTATTTTAACATTTACCATCGGCCTACCGGTAATCTCGCTACTTCATTCTTAGGCTAATTAGAATTCCGTTTTTAGAACGGACAATTTGATATTACAAAAATGGAAAGATGATTATTCATTCTGAACTTTCAAACTTGGGGGCAGATTCGGATTTTAGCGCGAATGAATCTTTTTCACGAGGGGGGCAAAACACGCCAATAGATGAATCACCCCCATCATGGTTGAAGTCACTCCGGATGTGGAATTTCTGTAAGATGAGGAGAAATGAAGTGCGTCAAAAGCAGCTGGCGGAAAAAGCCAGAAAACGTGTTGAAAAGAGGTTCAACTGCAATAACTCTTCCACATTGCCCAACTTCCAATACAATAGTCTGGTTAATGACAGCATTGATTGAGCACAGAGTACAAAAAGAATAATGACAGCTACATATGTATCACTTAAAAAACGGGTGGCTCTGGGAATTATAGCAGGAGCAAGCACGTTATTACCACAGCATTGCCAAAGGTAAGAATGCATTTTTGAATAGGAGAGGAAGGTTGAAAATGCGTTGGGTCTCATTCAATATTACATGAAGGCATCGAAGCCAGATCTTGCTCAAGATCAGTGATGGATGCAATCTAATTCCCATTTGACTACGTTTACTTGTGGAAATGAGAAGAGAAAACATATGACTTCTTCTTTTGGGGGGCGAACTAAATCACCTCTTTTCTACTTTTGAACACAGCTTTACAATCGCACCAATAATACCATCAATAAGACAAAGCCCGTTAGAAAAATCTTCGATAGAACCTCTCTTTTCTTCAAAGGCATCGTCAAGACGGAAGGGTAATAGAAAGAATGACAATAACAATAAACCGAACAAGAACGGTTTCCATCACCACCAAGGCGCCGACGAAAGCGTTGGTATTCACCATGCAGCATTATCACATAACCAATTTTCCATTCCAAACATATCCGCAGATAGTAATCATGAAAACCAAGATCATTCATCGCCTAGTGCGCATCATGCAAAACCCAACGGGCACCATCATCAAAATCCAATGTCGAAATTTCTCTCTCACATAATACCTCCACAAGATAATAACAAACTCGTGTCTTCGACCAAGGAATGGAAAACGCTTGCAAAGCACGTAGAATACATGGATCAAACCCATCTTCGTGATCTACTTAAAGATGAAGAGCGATGCGAAAAAATGTTTGCAGTGCACGATGGCGTTTACCTCGATTATTCCCGTCAGAGGATTACTTTAGAAACTATGGACATGTTGTTAGATTTAGCGGAGAAGCAGAACTTAAAAGAAAGAATCAATGCTATGGTAGAAGGGGAAAAGATTAATTGGACGGAAAATAGGGCTGTTCTCCATACAGCCCTGAGGGTTGAAAGGCCAAGCGAAGACGACGAGAAGCTTGTCGTGGATGGTGAGAATGTAGTGGAAGAGGTATGGGAAGTTTTAGACCAAATCAAGTATTTTACAGATGCGGTGAGGTCTGGAGAGATCAGGGGGTTCACAGGGAAACGATTGAGGAATATCATTTCGGTTGGGATAGGAGGGAGCTATCTAGGACCAGAATTTTTGCATGAATGCCTCAAGACCGAGCCCGAAGGCATCACTAAGAGCCTAGGATACACTCTCCGGTTTTTGAGTAATGTTGATCCAGTAGATGTGGAACGTGCATGTGCGGATTTGGACCCGGAGGAGACACTAGTTGTTATCGTGAGCAAGACATTTACTACTGCTGAAACCATGTTAAATGCTAGAACGACAAGGCAATGGCTTTGGGATTTTATGGGAGATGATAAGGATGTTGTAAGGAAACATATGGTTGCAGTGTCGTCTATTTCCAGTATTGAGAAAGTGGAGGCCTTTGGGATTGATACGGAATCATATTTCTTCAGATTCTGGGATTGGGTTGGTGGCAGATACAGCGTCTGTAGTGCGGTTGGCGGCATCCCAATTAGTCTTTTGTACGGCTTTGACCTTTTCGAGAAGTTTTTACAGGTGTGTTGTCTATTTTTATTCACTTCAAAGCATCAGTTCACTTATCTTGCATTTTCTAATGTTTTTCCTACACTCGGTTTTTCATTGCAGGGCGCACATTCCATTGATGATCACTTCATCAATGCCCCCTTAAAGAACAACATACCGGTCATTATGGGTCTATTGGGAGTTTGGAATATGTCATTTCTCGGATTCAATTCCAGGGCAACCATGCCGTATGCAGAAGCTCTGTTAAAGCTTCCTGCGCATATCCAGCAACTAGATATGGAATCGAACGGAAAGAAAGCAACAAAATTTGGAATTCCAGTTGACTATCCAGTTGGAGAAGTAGATTTTGGTGAGCCAGGAACCAATGGCCAGCATTCATTCTTTCAGCTGCTACACATGGGCCAAACTGTTCCATGTGAATTCATCGGATTTCTACAAAGTCAACATGATATCTGCATTGATGGTGAAACTGTTTCATCGCATGACGAGCTCATGGCAAACTTTTTCGCCCAACCAGATGCATTGGCAAATGGGAAGACAGCCGAAGAAGTGCGAGCTGAAGGCGTAGAGGAGGATCTCATTTTGCATCGAACTTTTGAAGGGAATCGCCCGAGCCTTTCCATTCTTGCACCAAAACTTACTGCTTACTCATGTGGACAACTACTAGCTTTATACGAGCACAGAACAGCAGTACAAGGATTCATATGGGATATAAACTCATTTGATCAGTGGGGTGTAGAACTAGGAAAGAAGCTTGCGAGTGATGTCAAAGATCATTTACTTGAATACCGAAAAACTGGTGATAAAATTGAAGCGGATAATCCAGCTACTTCGCGACTTTTGAATTATTATGTCGAGAACAGCAATCAAGCTCCATGTGAACATTTGTGGGATTCGAATCCGCTGACTAGCGTGACGAGGAAAACTCACAGAGATCGGGAGTTCTTCCCGCCTGTCGGCCATGATTTGAAAGGCGCCGATGGAAAATTGACGTAAGAATAGAAGAGTTGTGTTTTATTATAGGTGTCATTTTTTATTCTGTGATGGCGTGTTTTTTCCTATTTCGGGGCAGTGCCTCAATGATGCAAAATGGATTCATTCTGTATTAGTGTGTGCCCTGCACGAGTGCCAGTCTAAGATGAGCTATTTCTATGAGTTACGAATATACAACTTCAGTATTGAATATTGACAAGCAAAAGTAATGGTTGACGGCTACAAGTAGTGCACGTTCACGTGTTGATTGATCATGTCCATCAAACTGATTGTTGCTGAAAATTAAAATAGAGATACATGTACGTGCACTTCGTTTATAAACGGCAAGCGGCCAAACTACTTGCATTTGCTTGTCCTTTGATTTGGTTATCTCTCCACGTCCACATTTGGATGCGACTGATTCACAGCTACTGGAAATACAACCAGATCGGTTTCAATTGCCGCGTTGTGTTGATGCTCTCGGGGAAATATTATGCAAAGAAAAATTTGCACCACACCAAACAAAGTTCCTAATCCGTTTGGTATGGCGATAAAGAGATTAAATATGGCAAATCCATACGCTGTCCAGAAAACTCCGTTCAACGTATTTGTTGCCATTGTCGGAATGTGAATTGATGATGAATTCTTCTGTCGCAGCACTGTGTATATAGTTGACAGTGGGGCACCGTAAAAGAAAACAAGGTTCACGTTCACCAATGATGCTACGATGAACTCTCGAGCTCTCTGCGAAATTGTAGGGACCAAGCAAATAACTGAAATGCAAATAACCCAAATGAATATAATGGCCATGATTAGGTTTTCATGCGGAGCCGGTACTGGCATTTTCTGAGATGTGACATCGAAGACAAGCTTAGCCCAGTCTGCTGCGGATCTTGATTGGTATAAGTCCTCGCGAAAGGTTGCGACGTGATTTCTCGATTCGTCGTCTTTCTCTCCATCATCAGTATTGATTGTAGATGTAGCACGAATACTCAATAAAGTTGAGGATTGCCTCAGAGATAATCTACGTTCCTGATTCACCAATAGTTGAGTAACACTATTTCTGATCTCTCGTGCATGATGCTTCAGATAGGATAATTTTACAGCTCCTAGATTGAACCAAACACTCATCAAAAAGCCTGGGCAATTTCCAAAGAAAATCCAAGGATTTTGCAAAAGAATTCCATAGGTTACCCATCCCAAACAATTCCCAAGCATGAATGCCCAAGGGGTCGGGTTTAAGTCTCCTAGATCACCCCTTTCTACTGCCTTCTTCAGATCTTTGAAAGGTGAAGCGAACATTATGTTAGCCGTGATCACTCCAAGCCCAGGGCATATGTATTCCAGAATGAGAACCTCGGCTGAGAGCATTCTAGATTGTTTATAATGAGCTTGGTGTGGATTAATGGTGTTGGATGAACGATTTGGTGAAACTGTTCTGTTAGCAAGCTGATCAGAGGAGATGGTTTATGCTAATGCACCGCAAGCGACGCAAGTACCAAAGTTCATAAAGTATGAAGAATGAATCAATCGAATCAACACAATGTTTTCTGGTTCGTATGACGTCAGAATACAAAAGTCATTTTAAAAATGTCTATATGACTGTTCGTTCCATCTCACATTATTTCACACCCCAGATTGGATAGAACTCGGGTCGGATGTCGACTGATTCTCATTCAACCATCCAGTTTGCATTCTTTCCAGGCTTATCCACAGCGTTATGAGAAATTTTGTATTCAACCTAAATTCAGTCTCGTGGAGATGACAGTACACGTAGTTATTAGAAGTTAGGGAATAGACTACACCACGTACAGTGTACCGACAATTTCAAAATTGTATTTGTCAAGAAATTACTGAACTTCCTCAGCATGATAATGTAACGTCCGTATAAACTTTCAAAAGTTCATTTACGGGCCCAGCTGGCATACTTCCTGTTGCACCGTAGATTGCTGCCGATCCTCCCTCCTTTTTTTCCGTAGGATTTCGAAGTAACTCCTCAATAGATTTCTTCAAGTCGCTGATAAATTTCATTTTGTACTCCACTGTTTTCAGCGTAACACATAGATGAATCGAAGCTGGATTTTGAAGAGAATTCAGACTCCAGTTTTCTTTTGACATGGCTTCTGCGACTTGGTAGATATCCAAATCGTATCCATCTGCCGAAGAGAAGCATACGATCATCGCATCTGGATTTGGGTCACAACCTAATAATTTAAGCCCTTTGATCTCGGCGACTCCCCTGGAAATCTCTTGAGTTGCATCCATGATCAGTTTAACCCGAGATTTAAATCCTTCTTCTCCTATGACAGTGAGCGACGCCCATGCACATGCTATGAGGCCACCTGCTCTTGATCCTGCAATTGTTGGAGTACAATACAACCCACCTGTCCATTTTGAATAATTGAAGTACTGCGCACTTCTCAAATTCTTTGGAATATAAAACATTGTATAGTGAGCACAAGACATTAATACCAGCCTGGGAAACGCATCAACAGAGGCTGGCACATACCTTATTTCTGTAGAGAACGACGCTTGTGCCTTTACAAGCGTAGCCATACTTGTGCGTATCTGCACTCATACTTGTGACACCTGGCCAACCAAAGTCAAACTTT
>Ga0209712_10003624_pt1 | contig 12478 bp, 8 predicted proteins | sample ArcOceMetagenome_FD_187443 | JGI IMG/M metagenome (GOLD analysis project Ga0209712, IMG submission 187443) | Marine eukaryotic phytoplankton communities from Arctic Ocean - Arctic Ocean - Greenland ARC118M Metagenome (SPAdes) (version 2) | ecosystem: Environmental > Aquatic > Marine > Oceanic...
AGTTCAGCATCATTTTCTCACTAGTCGAACCATCCCTCAAGACAAGCTACTCAAAATACCACATCTCATAATTGCATATCTACGCAAAGTTATCCCATACACTGCTCTTATCGTTAGCAGAATTGAGTGTGAGGTGTGCTTTTACCATCAAGTCAATGATCTTATTCAACATGTGCTTTTCCAGCGAGGATACTTTGAAAAGATTTCGACCGCCAGTCCAGCCGCCTTAACAGTACTCGTTCAAGATGTAATGAAGTATGACGTTTTCGTCCAACAACATATTCGAGAAGAATGTTCTTCAGAAATTTCGTCTCTTACGGAACATATAATTTGTAGGAACATGCGGCTTTTTCAATGGTGGATCCAGGCGCAGCGCAATCATGCATTGCACATTCTCGGTGAAAGCAAAAAATATGGCTGTGATGCAATGAAGAGTACTGCAGAGGTGCTTCAGTCCCTCCTTTACTCCCAGCGAGCAAAGATTTCATTATTGAGGCAAAATTTATACAAATCCATGTGCTTTGAACAAATTGTGATTCCGACGTGTATGAAATATTTAGATTTACAGCATCAACGAGCCACAGTTATCCGAAGCGCAATGGATACCTCTACGATTTACAATCTATCCTCCTATGTCATGAAGTGGCTGATATTGATTGAACAGACGTCCCAGACTGCAGAAAAGCTATACGCCTTTGATTCCCCCGAGCTTTCGTCTTTGAGTCGATCATTTGACAAGTTCTCGATTGCGATGATTGAAGATTGCGCCAACTCATATGTTAACCTGTTGGTGGAACGTTCAACGTTATCGTCGTTTTTGATGACAGCAGGACATCTGCTTTCTCATGGGGGGGATAGTGTGTTAAACAACGGTATGGAAGATGTCTACATGATCCTAAATGTTTGGAATTGTGAGTCTATTTCAACTCTAAGTGGGGGGGGAGCTAGGAATGAAATTATCAGCAAAGTTTGCCATTACTTAGAGCAACAGTTGCTTGAAGTAGTTATGGATGATTCTCTTGAAATGACCAATGGTGGATGCCGGTCATTTTCCAGTATCGTCTTGGAAATGTTGAAGGTTTTGAACGGTAATGAAGATGCGGGATGTTGCGGGCGTCTGCATGATATTTCTCTATTTATGCTGGAGACAAGCAAAATACGACAGGTTGTGTGCACTTTAGTGGACAAGGAACAAGACGATAAGTTGGACTATCTTGAGTTGGAGCAAGATGAAACATTATTCGCTACAGTTGAGAGTATGATCCATTCAAAGGGTTTTACTTGTATGACAATTGAGGATGCAATTAGTCTGTTGAATCGTTGTGACTCGCCTTAGAAATAAAATAACAGCTAAAACGCCCAGATTTTTTTATAAAAAAAGTGATTCAAGTTTTTAAATCTGACAAAATAAAACCAATTCGGTGATGTTGAATGTTTTGAAAAATGCCACAGATAATCGATTGCATTGGGAACAAATAATTCACTCATTTTCACACCCGAAGAAATTTCGTTTGAGGATTATCGACACTGTCTTTTTGAATAGAAAAGAGGCAAGTGGAACCCCACCTCAAATCACGAGCTGGCATTTCACAACGAAAAAAGGAGAGATTAACAGGAGGAAGGATGCTTCGAACTTGACATTACAACACGTTCATGACAGGTTCTGCAGGCTTGCTTTAGCCGGCACAAATGCCACTGGGGCGAGAATTGTAGCTATTGGGTACCTAGAAAGTGGCACAGAGAAGAAGAGAATACATTTCACAGCAGAGCAGATGGAAAGAGAAGTGAAGACTCGTAAAGGAATACCATTTGGAGGGTGCTCATATCTCCAATGCTACCTTCATCCTTATCAGGGTAAAGATCACTCTTTTCGAGGAGTGTATACGAGCCAATTGGTGCCAACAAGCTCATCAGCAGGCAAAGAGATGAAAAAGGACATTATGGTTTATCTCATCGAAGATCCACTCATTTCGACACATGAAGATCACAGGCAGAAGAGGAACCACTGCTCGTCGACCCAAGAGGGAATAGAACAGACGATTGCTCTATCTGGAAGCATCCAGGAGGAAATCGATGGATTGATGTTGACAATCTTGGAGAGCTTGGAGAGCTTGGAAAAGAAAAGAAGGATTTCTGGTAATTCAAAACTAGTTGGTGAAGATATGATAATCAGGTTCTCGGCGGACTTTCTACTGGACGAAGATAAGAAATTGTGGCTGGCACACGTTGATAATGTCGCGTTCAGGTCCGATGATATATCGCGCTGTGAGATGAATTATAATTCAGATGAAAATCCCTTTCTGCCACATGTGCAAGTATCTCCTCGCAGTAACTTTTCCTCGAGCAAAAGAAGTGATCAAAGTGGGGTACAAGCTGGAAGAGGTTAGTTTATATCATATCTTTAATATCGTACTGAGTTCGTATTCAACTCATGACTTTGCGTAGACTCCAATGTAGAACACCCCAATCTTCAGCATTCAATAAAAGCCTGTGAAGAATCAGGAGAATTGCCTTCCATAACATCTGGAGTTCAAATTTCAGTTGCGTGCGATGTAGATCATTCGGTTCAGATCGAGAATAAGGTATGTTGTAAGATATTTGGGTGCACTACATGGCGACTGCTTGTACGTAATCATGCTGACCACGAACAATGTTTCTCCTCAAGATAATCCGTCTGAAGGAAGAACTTGATTCGAAAACAAAGGCAAAACAAGAACACTCATCAAAGATAAGTGCTTTGAGATCCGAAGTTCAATCTTCTCTGAATTTTAGTGAAGGCGAGCGACAGGTTGAAGCACAAGCTCGACAAGATCAGGATCGCAACGATACTAGAAATCAGAATGACATTACTTTAGAAGATTGCAAAAATATGTCTACCGAATCAAGCTCACTTGCCTTTGATAATGATTTTGAAGAGGTGGAGAACGAACTGAAGGTCGTGAGGGAGGAGAATGGATTGCTACACAATTTTATAGCAGACAGAAAGCAGCATGATGAGATCATCGTGCGCCTTGAAAAACAATGCAGTGAACTAGCGAGAAAATTAAAACATGAGACATTTCACAAAAATGAGGCAAACAGAGAAATTGGAGGAAAGCTGGAAGAAGCCTTCAAAGCGCTGAACAAATCGAAGGGGCAAACCGAACTCCTTGAGATCGATATGACGAACAAGCAAGATTGCCATGAGATAGTGGTGAGACAATTGAAATCCACCAACAAAGTGCTGGAAGCTGAACTTCAGTCGCAAAAAGAATATGTGGACGAACTCAGATCCAATACTTGGACAGAGGTAGTCGCGAAGGTAAAAGCGGGTGTAGAGGCTGTCACATCGCAAGAGATGGCAAAATCAAGCATGGGTGTAGCAAAGGCCGTCACGGCGTGCGAAGACCGATGGAGGAAACGTTTAGAAGAGGTCAATGTAGCACATATAGAGGATATTTCAAGATTGAGAGAAGAGAATAAACAAGAATTGCGGTACAAACAGTCACAGTTCCTCATACAGATCGAGGAGGTGCGAGCAGAAGTCGAGAATCGTCTTCAAAAGCAACACACCGAGTCAATGAGGGCGAAATTGAACCATAAGGAATCGCAACGACAGCTGGACGTAAATAACGAAATGAAGAGGTGGGAACAGGTATGTATGCATTCTTTTGAGGCCAAATAAACATGTCTTTATAGCAATGGCTAAACCTGTTTCTTTTACAGATGATGCTTGAGATGAAGGCAAGGTTAAGCAGCGAGTTTCAGCAGAATAAGCAGAAAGTTTTGAAAGAAAGAGACAGTCAGTGGAAATCAAAGGTGAGGAATTTGATCCCACTGCGCTCCTTATTTGTTTTTATTCGTAAGTTGTTTCGTGCTGACTTCGCATCTTCTTCTGGTTTTCGTACTTTCAGTTGGATAGGAAATCAAGAGAGGCGGCCTTGTCTTTACAGGAGGATCAGAATCGGTCCCGAAAATTATTGCAAGAAACGCGTAGACAGAATGAGATCGACGTGAATATTATTCTGTCTAAGGTCGAGGAAGCCAAGGAATTCGCAGCAAAAGAAGCACGAGATCTTGCAGAAAAAGAATCATTAGCGAGACTGCAAGAACAGAAGAAGGAATTCGACGAGGCGTGGCGGCTGGAGAGGGAGACTTTGATGAAGAAGTGCAAGGAAGAATCTGCGCTCCATGTTACACAAGCTGTGGAAAAAGAACACAAGATGTTCGAAGAATTGCGAAAGACTATTGCTGAAATGAATATCGAGCATAAAGAAGACATTGAAAACCTCAAACACACAGAAGAAGATACCCAAAAGGATACAGTGAGATTGATTGAGAGCAGGGTAAAAGAAAGGGAATCTTTTCTGACACAAACATTTGAAAGAAAGGCTGAGAAGGTTAGTAATACAGTACTCTTTGTCTAACACAATTGCGCTTTCGTTACTAAGGTTTTCTCTTAAAAAAACAGATGAAACGAGATTGTGAAGCAATTGTAGAAGAGATGAAAAAGGTGGAAGAGACAAGGTTTGAGAATGTTTGGAGCGAAGCTAATGAAACTATAACAACTCAGATAGCATCTATCAAAGAGGAGTCTAAGAAGGATACCGAAAAGATGGCGAATGAGGTTGAGCTTGATCACGAAAACCAAATTCAATCACTAGAGTACGAGACAGGATGGCTCAAGAATCAAAAGGAGACAGCAGATGATACAATAGAGGCCTTGAGAAATACTCTCTCAAAGAAAGAAGACCAGATGAGAGAGATGGAGGAAGAAATGAATTCAGAACGAGGTTGCCATAGTTATCACAAACTATTTTTGATAACAAAAGCTCTCCAGCTTCAACAGGAAATAAAATCCAAAGATGCTGTCCATACAAAGAAGATAGAGCGTATAAATCAGCAACACTCAGAGTCAGAGAAACGGCTATGCGCGAAGGCGGATATGCTTGAACAGAGATCTTCAAAATTTGAAGGTAACATGAAACTCATCTCTTCGACACTTTTGAATCACAAAAGAGATGCCTTGCTGGAACACAAAGCGAAGAGCCGGGAGGTGGCAACAAGGTTGAACGAAGTATCAGAAAAGATCCAAACTGTTGACGCGAAGCGCCAAAAAGAGAAATCTTTCGTTGACAATCTAGTACAAGCAATGCACGACGTCGAAAAACAGCTTCAAGACCATTCCCAAACTTCAGCGCTACAAGGAGGAAAAATTAATATTTCTCACGCAAGAAAAAAACGCAGGCTAGATGAAGAGTATGTATTCATTCTCACTGATGTGTTCTAACCTATCACATTATTATGCTGACACTTCTCTTCTCTGTCCAGGTACGAACAAATTCTGAACAAGATTGAGTTGCGGCGCGATGAACTGAACGGGATCGACGAAGAGGGAAAACGACTCCAAATGGAAAGAACCGCAGCAAACGACAAGATGAGAACACTGGAAAAATCTTTAGTGGAGCTCTTAGTTGAGCAACAGAAAACTCTCCTATCTATTTCTACCCGTGGAAAAGCTACAGATAGTAGAGGGAAATGAAGACACGGGACCATTCACTGGAAAACAAATACGCAATTTCTCTTGAGATCATGAAAGAACCTCTCAATGACATTCAACATATGATAACATTTGAGGAGATAGTGTCTAGGAGAACGTCCAAATGCGTCGAATAAATCGTTCGTTCCTGACTCTGACTCACTTGTAGCATGCATGGAGGAAAGAGACAAGATTCCAAATCCACTTGCTTCATTTGCATTTCGCGCATTGATTTTGCTGCCGGGCATGTATTTCAGTTTCTTTAGTTGGGAGTTCTCTTCGTCGAAACATAATTTTACGTTCTACACGTATTGACTTGTTACAGAGGTTACAAAACCGTGGAAAGAATCTGGTATATTCGAGATACGTACATCGTACATCTTCAAAAATGAGATGATAAATACAAAATGAGCCCCCGGTTTTATCTTACGTATTATATTCGAAGGATTAGATTTCACAAGGAAATACACTTGAGGTCTATAAAGAACAAAGCCGCGTCAGGCAGATGTTGCATTTTTAATTCACATGAGCCGCGAATCAATTTCAAATGAGAATCCCACGCTCGGCAGATGTGACGTGACTTTTGTTCAAGAAACATTGTCAGATAGAAACCTTCATGTTGTAGGCTACTTGGATTCATAGCATGTTAACTTAAGTTATGATTTAGTACCGAAAGAACATGATGCATTCTGTTGTTCCCAACTTGCGAGACTCAGTGTAGCCTTCTATCGGTAAAGAAAGATATGATTTGATCAAAGGCGCTATGTCAAAATTTATAATACACCTCTCTGTCTGTGATTCTTCTCGTCCACTCTCTTTCAAAAACCAGAAAACTCTTCATGGTGTACCAGCCAGTACATGTTGTAGTGATTCAGCCAATTTTCTTATTAAATCCTACGAGTTTTCACATTTATAGATAATCTTATTGCAGCCTAGAAATCATCATCTTCATTAATAGGTCCTCCTCTTCCGAACGCAATTTCATCCAAAGGCTGTCCAATTCTAGAATATTGGCCACCATTCGCGATGAAATTGGGACAAGGGCGATATGGCTTAATGGGCCACCATGGCAAAATGAGGGGAATTCCTCCAAGGATTCTTCCACTTCCATCGCATTTCTCACAGTTAGGGCATCTCACTTCAGGTTTTGGTGGGTTAAGATCCTCCATGGTGTCACTGGTGCCTTCTTGAGTTTCAGACATGCGATGGACTGTTCTCAATGAATTTATCGCACCACGTTTCACAATGGATGGGGAAAATGGAGTCACCGCCGAGAAAAGCGCGAATCCTGTGTAAATTGTAAGAGTGAGAGAATGTTTACGGGTCATAATGTTGGTTCATACGTTTTGCGTCTGGACTAATTTCCTCTCTGGTAGCTCTTGCGCTTCCAAGAAAAGGATGGGTGATGGCATGGGTGATGGAAGGATGATGCTGGGTACAAAAAAAAAACACAAACACACTGAACCGACCGTGCCGCCGCCTGCACTATCCTCGTCCGGTTGGTATTCTAATTCAAGCTCAACGACAAACATACAGAAGATTTGAACATTTTGCTCCAAAGTAAAATGACAGTTTATTTATAATAATACTTCATCACATTCATTCAACCATAAGTTCAAAAGGAAAAACAACATTTTCAAATTTGTTATCATCTTATCAATATTATTTAATGTTTAGTTTTAAAACACAATGTGTTTTGTTCGATAATGATGCGTGGTATGGTGGGTGGGGTATGATTTGATGTTTTTTTCCTTTCGCGCATTTACATACGTCACTTGAACTTTTAGATCTTACGTCGTTTACTCCTGCCATCCACACAACAACGCAGATACTCTCGTGGTGGACTAAAAATTGCATTGATTATCCTTCCTCTGCTTCGTATCTTGCTTGCTTGCACCCATCATAGCCCGTGTTCGCTATAATTGACGTATCACTCACTCATTGCACATTTGATTCTTGAGGATATCTTTACTAGTTGTCAAACATAATGATTTATAAGAGTCACAATTTTTTGGCTCTTGCAGCTCTTTTGGCGTTGGCCTCTGAGAACGCCTCTGCGTTCACTCCATCCACTCTTTCTAGCCAAAGACGGGCTTTCTCTCCACTTTTCGCCGCTGCGGTAGAGAATGACGTATCTATCGACTATGATTCTGCTGCGAAGCTCGCATATGATGAGTGGAGGAATTTGAATAGCAAGGGCAATTTTGACGATGCTAAGTTTGAAGCTTTCAAAGCAAATTATGTTGCTTTGACTGTAGCAAATGTGAAGGCTTCGAAGAAGGCACGTGAAGACGGCGCCGAAATTGCTCAAAAATTAGAATTAAATGAGTTTGCTGACATGACTGTTGCAGAATTCCAATCTATGCAGGGAGATACTGCAAGTGCCGTTGAGGAGCCTTCTGTCCCAGAGGATGTTGAGGATTCCGATGTTTCTATCGTCTACGACTCTGCTGCACGTGTTGCGTATGATGCATGGAGGGCAAATTTCAACCAGGGTGAATTTGTTGAGACAAAGTTCCAGGTATTCAAAGAAAATTATGAAATTGTCGCTGTTGCAAATGTATCTGCCAAGAAGGCTGCTCGTGAAAGTGGAAGTGAGGCTGTTCTCATTGATCTTGGTGACGATGCTGATGCTGTAATCGTCGAGATCGAGAAATCCGCACCTGTGAATCCTTTGCAAACTGCAATGGATGCATTGGCTGCTCAAGAAGCTGCCTCTGGTGCTATCGGTGAGGCAGCTGCCGCACTTGCTGAGGAGGAAGAGGTAAGCATTTTTGACACAAATTCGAATTAATCGAGAAAATCTGTCAATGAGTCGAAATTCTAATTCTTTCCTTTTATGGTCCACAGAAACTCGCTCAGAAGCTAGGTTTAGAAAGTGTCGAAGAACTCGAAGCAGCTCTTGATGCTATGGATGGAATTGCAGATGATGGAGGAGAGCTGGATCCCACCAACATCTCACGCGAGGCTCGTGTCAGGGCTGCTTATTTGGAATGGTGCAAAGAGAACGGAAAAGAAACCGACGAATCTCGTTTCCCTACTTTCTCATCCAATTTCCTCGCAATGGAGGCTTATGCTAACGATAATGACAAAACAATGCAACTCAATAAGTATGCTGACTTCTCAGAAGAAGAGTATGCTGCACTAACTAGTGGTAAGTCTGTAGAAACTGAAATCGAGGTTGTCGCTGAAGCCGAAGAGGAGGCTGCTGAAACGAAGAAGGCTGCTGAGGCAAAGAAGGCCGAGGTAGAGGCGGAGAAGGCTGCAGATCAGGCCGCGATAAAGAAGGCTGCCGAGGCAAAGAAGGCCGAAGAGGAAGCCAAGGCTGCTGAGGCAAAGAAGACCGAAGAGGAAGCCAAGGCTGCTGAAGCAAAGAAGGCTGAAGAGGCCAAGGCAGCAGCAGCAGCAGCGAAGAAGGCTAGAGAAGAGGAAGCAAAGAATAGGACCAAAGATATTGAGAAGGAGAAGCAGGCTCGCCAAGCTGCGCAGGAGAAGGCTTTGGCCAAGGCAGCGGCTGAAGCAGAAGCTGTTGCGATTGCAGCCGCGAAAGAAACTGCAGAAAGAGAAGCAGCTCAGATTGCAAGAAGACGTGAGCTAGACGCTCAGGCTGCGGACAAGGAACGCCAAAAGGCTAAGAAGATTGCAGCTGTGATAACCCCCTCTGCACCAAAAGCCCCAGCCCCAACACCTAAGCCGTCCGCACCTGTTGTCGAAAAGAAGGTTAAGCCTCCAGTAGCCGTCAAGGCTGAAGAGAAGAAGCCTGCTGCTCCTTCCGTGTTCGGAAACTTTTTCGGCGGGACCAAGAAGGCCGATGGCGGAGCTGCAAAGGCCGCTGCTGTGAAAAAGGATGAAGCTGCCGCCAAGGCAAAGGATGAAGCTTCCGCCAAGGCTGAAGCTGTCGCCAAGGCAAAGGCCGAAGCTGAAGCTGCTGTTAAAAAGGCTGAGGCTGAAGCTGCTGCCAAAAAGGCTGATGCCAAAAAGGCTGATGCCGAAGCTGCTGCCAAAAATGCTGAGGCCGAAGCTGCTGGCAAAGCCAAGATTGCTGCTGCTAAAAAGGCTGAAGCTGCTGGCAAAGCCAAGATTGCTGCAAAGGAAAAGGAATCCGCACCTATGTTTGGAAACTTCTTTGCTGCACCGAAACCCATAACACCGGCTCCCAAGGTCTCTACGTCAACTCCATCCCCTCCATCCAAACCTGACGTTGAAATAGCGGATCCTGTTAGTGATGCATTTGCGTCAATTTTTGGATCAAAGCCTGTCACTCCCAAAAAAGTACCCGAGCCTGTGCCAACTCCCGCTCCGGTTGCCAAGAAGCCAGAACCATTTTCTTTCTTTGGAGGGGCTAAGCCTGCTGCATCCAAGAAGGCTGAGCCCGCTCCAGCTCCTGCACCCGCTCCAGTTGCCAAGAAACCGGAACCCTTTTCTTTCTTTGGAGGAGCTAAGCCTGCAGCAGCTAAGAAGACTGCTCCAGTTCCAGCTCCCACTCCAAAACCAGCACCTAAGCCTTCCTTCTTTGGAGGGTCTAAGCCTGCGCCAAAATCCGTTCCTGCACCAACCCCCGCTCCTGTTGCCAAGAAGCCCGAACCATTTTCCTTTTTCAGCAAGCCTGCACCTACCCCTGTCCCTGCGCCTGCTCCCGTGGCTAAGAAACCAGAGCCATTTTCCTTTTTCAGCAAGCCTGCCCCTGCCCCTGCTCCAGTTCCCGCTCCCGCTCCCGCCCCCAAGCAGAAATTCAGTGTTTTTGGCGGTGCTACGAAACCTGCACCGAAACCTGCTCCTGCTCCAGAGCCAGTCGCAAAGAAGGTTGGAACATTCAACCTCTTCAACTTTGGAGGCAAGGTGAAAAAAACAGATGTCTCCGCTGTGCAGAAGACTACGCCAGCGAAGAAACCCATGCCTGTTATGCGTCGGGGAACTATCTCCCTTGGGTCCCCTGCAAAGAAACCCATGCCTGTTATGCGTCGGGGAACTATTTCCCTTGGATCCCCTGCAGCAAAGAAAACTCGGTCTGTCGCGAAACCTGCTGCAGGCAATAAGTTCGGTGGTGTCGCAAAGGCTGCTGGAGGCGCCGCATCGAAGAACGATGGCATTCCAGTCTTGAGCAATTGGAAACAAGAATCTGATGGATCTGTGTCCGGTAATATTAGTAACTCTAAGGTCTTCCGTAAGGGCCAAAAGATCACAACTTCTCCGGTGAGAAGAGGTGCTAAGGCTAACACTGTTGTGACAACCAGTTCTGGAAGCAAATATCGTCTCAGTTAAACTAACTGACGTGCTAAGATTTACATAGCTTTAGATTACTAACAAAAAATAACAATAGTTTTAATGCATTCATATTGAGGTATTGTGATATAAGACGAATCAAAGCCTCGTTTTCCTTGACAAGAGCATCCAATTTCGTTTTCCACTGTGTTCTTCTTTCCTGCACTCCTTCTAATTGTACATCCTCTGCACCATCGGCGACATCACGATCATATGCGTGAAGTTCATTTTCTACAATCAGTAAAGCTTTCGTGGGATTTAGTGTTTTTATTAGTTTTGGGGTATACTGAAGTTTTTGGGCGCTGCAATGCTGGTGCTGTTGGAAAAGTGGTGGTTGCTGACATTGTTTACGATGAGAATTGTCCTCTGCCTCATTTGCCAAAGTGTTTATAAATGACTGGTAGACTTTGAGGATGCTTACACGGGTGAAGCATTGAGTCCTCCTTATTCAAGAACAATATTTCCCGTTTTTCCTACTGAATTTAAAAGATATAGACCAAATGGTGCGGGTGAACTGGTGCAGCATTCTCACACAATGAGGATTCCTTTGAAACTTAGCTTTCGTGGACTATGTGGCGAGTACAGTGTCAAACCATTAAACCGAAAGTTGATACATCTCCGGAAAAGTGAAAAATAACATGGATTCTTGACTTGTTTGACAATAAAAACTAAAAATCAAAGCAAAATAAATGGTTAGACGCATTATTGAGGGAAAATATTGCAAAGACTGGTGGCGGATAGAACTAATAATAATACACAAAGATTACTGATTTAAACTTTAAACTATATAAACCTTAAGCGGCGAAAATCAGTCCCAATAGGAGGGTTTTGAGTCGTCTCGTAGCACTTTACTAGAAAGTACGGATAGAACTAAACAAACAAGAATACAAAGAAAATGCAAATTATAAACTTAAAAAGCTTTGATCGCAGATTATATAAGGCAGGCAAACTCGCCTTTAGATACCATCTACGTGATATAGTTATCTCTCGTCCCCTTCACAACAGAGCTTTTCTCAATAGCCGTAGTGTTAGCGGTGAGATTGACAACAGCTTGTCCGTTAATGCGCATGATATTGTTTGGTGGTAGGTACGTGTAGTTCCTCTAATAGAAGTTGATGGAATGGTTTGTCATTAGAATGGTTTCTTAATGTGTGATGATCTAGTACATCATAAATGCAACGGAATTTTCTACGTAGCCTCTCGTAGGGGTCGTTCAACGAACCCATTTTCCGAGTATATTCACATACGTCTCTTTTGCTAGCTAAAAAGCGCGGGCAAAGCTAGTGGTAGTGACTGACCAATAATTTCGCATATTTGTCAAATGGGGTCCTCAGACAACCCCGGGTCTACGTAATAACCCTGTACGACGACCCCAAATTCCATAAATGTACTCATGGAAGGAATTTGGGTTTGTTTGATGAATGAATGAACCCAGTAGTAACCACGTAGGATTAGAAGATACTGTAGAGTGCAGGACGTAAGTAAGTTGACTAACGTAGTCAACTATGGTTTCTAAATATCTATTAGATCTTAAAAGAGTACCCACGTAGGGGGTGGGAGGAACTGAGACACCACCAACGAAAGCTCGCAAGGAATAAAGCCCTATGACATTGAAACGATTATTCAATCATTGATGAATTCTAATCAACAACATCGCGGCCGCATCCAAACTCATCAGTGCGCCACTGAAGATACAGT
>Ga0209712_10003625_pt1 | contig 12477 bp, 11 predicted proteins | sample ArcOceMetagenome_FD_187443 | JGI IMG/M metagenome (GOLD analysis project Ga0209712, IMG submission 187443) | Marine eukaryotic phytoplankton communities from Arctic Ocean - Arctic Ocean - Greenland ARC118M Metagenome (SPAdes) (version 2) | ecosystem: Environmental > Aquatic > Marine > Oceanic...
AATCACGAAAAAAAAGAACATGACTTATTCTAGAGAAAAAATTATTGAAACATTATTTAAGCTGTTAAGTTTAAACCCAAAAGATGACAGCTCTATTGTTTATAGAGTGATAGTTGAATTAAAAAAAGATCAATAAATTAACTTGGCTTTGAATTAGAATCAGATTCTTCTTCTTCTGATTTTTTTTCAGCATTCGATTCATTTAGGCCTTTTTTAAAATTTGTAATGGCACTTCCCATTGATTTTCCTAATTGTGGAAGTCTTTTTCCCCCAAATAGTAAAACAACAACGAAAGCTATAATAATTAATTCTGTTGTTCCTAAACCCATATTTCCTCTCTTAATAGATTCGACTTAAATCCATTGAATATTTATTAGGAGCATAATTCATAAAACGATGCTCTTTTAATTTTTTATACTTAGGAAGTTTACCTGCTTTACTTGCGTATGGATAGATCGTAATTCCTCCACGGGGTGTAAACTCACCGATAACTTCAATATAATGTGGCTTCATTATACCATACAAATCGTCACAAATTTTTTGAATACAGTCTTCATGAAAATCACCATGATTTCTAAAGCTAAATAGATATATTTTTAAGGACTTACTCTCTACCATTTCTTTATCCGCGACATAATTGATAAAAACTTTGGCAAAGTCAGGCTGCCCTGTTTTCGGGCAAAGTGAAGTAAATTCTGTACAAACAAAAGTCGTCCAAGCTTCAGACCTAGGATTTTTATTTGGGAATACTTCTAGGGTCTCAGGGCTATAGCTCTCAGGATAAGTTGTATTAGTATTTCCAAGTAGACTAACACCAGAAAGTTCTTTCTCCGATCTTTTGGCCTTCGTCTTGTTGCGAGTTGTCATTAACTGTCCTTTATTTATCATTTATATCACACTAATATAGATTGATTTATTAAAAAACTCAAATACTGAAGTGATATTATGAAAACAAAAGTGATTATTTACCAACTGGGTTCCCCAAAAAGTACCGCTCCAAAGGATGTAAGATCCTACCTTCGAGAATTTCTAAGTGATAAAAGAGTTATCGATACTCCGAGAGTTATTTGGTTTTTTATATTAAACCTGTTTATTCTGCCTTTTAGACCTAAAAAAGTCTCTAAGCTCTATAAAAGAATTGAGTTTTGTGGTTTTTTTCCATTAATAGAAATTACAAAATCTTTTACACGAAAACTTCAAGGCAGATTAGCTGATAAAGTTGTCACTCATTCTTTTGTCTTGTCTGAGCCTAGGTTAAAAGACGTTATTGGAGATTATTCTAAAGGGCAGAAGATTGTTTTTCTTCCACAGTTTCCGCAATTTTCCTATTCAACAACCGCAAGCTGCTTAGATCAATTAGAAAAAATCATCCCTGATTATAAAGTGAATAAAGATATCCTTATTCTTGAATCCTATCATCGAAGTAAAGCGTTTATTGATAATAGTATAGATCAAATTAAAAAAACCTATGAAAAAAATCCTGCGGACATCATGTTATTATCTTTCCACGGTCTTCCTAAAAGATATATTTCCCAGAGAAATGATCCATACTTAGCTCATTGTATTGAAACTTATCTTTTAATAAAAAAAGGACTTCAAGAGCTTAAGGTGCCTGTTGAGATTTGTTTTCAAAGTCGTCTTGGGGGAGAGCCATGGTTATCTCCTTATACAGATGAGTATACAAAGAAACTTATGGAAACCCATAAAACCATTCTCGTTTACTGTCCTAGTTTTGTTGTTGATTGTTTAGAGACAACGGACGAGATAGGGAATGAATTAGCCGAAGAAATTGAAGAGCTTGGTGGGGAATTAGTGTTTGTTCCTTCTCTAAACAGCCATTCTAATTGGATTGATGCCTATGCAAATTTAGTAGAGTCATTCATAGAGAATGGACAAGAAGGAGTTGAGAGTCTTTCTTATCAGATTGATGAAAATGAAGTGAACTCTATTAAGGATAAAATTATGAATACCGAAAATGAATCAAAACCATTAGATGTTAAAGCAAAAAAGACGATTAAGATTATCTTTTTAACATTATTTCTCGATTTAGTTGGATTTTCTATTATTTTTCCAATGTTTCCTGAAATGGCCAAATATTATTTAAGTGTTGATAGTGATAATTATTTTCTCACTCAAATTTTTTCAATGATTTCTAGTTTTTCTTCTGAGTCCATGAATTCCATGAATACCATTGTTTTATTTGGAGGCTTTCTTGGTGCACTCTACTCTTTATTGCAATTCTTTGCAGCACCAATCTGGGGAGGTCTATCTGACCGATTTGGACGTAAACCAATTTTATTAATCTCTGTCTTTGGTTTATTTCTCAGCTATATTATTTGGATGTTCTCTGGATCATTCACCTACCTTCTTATCGCTAGGTTTGTTGGAGGTATTATGGGGGGAAATCTCTCCGCTGCAACAGCTGCGGTTGCTGACGTTACAGATAAGTCCAATAGATCAAAAGGGATGGCCTTTGTAGGAATTGCTTTTGCTCTCGGTTTTATTTTTGGTCCAGCGTTTGGGGGGATTCTAACAATGTTTAATCCACTTGATTATTTTTCTACTCTAAGTATCTATGGAATTAATCCTTTCTCTTTTGCTGCACTACTTGCGGCCATTTTATCATTTATTAATTTAGTCATAATTAGTTTTAAATTTGAAGAAACTCTAGTTTCAGATAAAAGCGAGGAAAAGAATTTAAGATCAGCAAATATTTTTAAATTATTGAAGCCACTGCCATATAAAAATGTAAACCTCACTAATTATGGATATTTTTTGTTTATTACAGCTTTCTCTGGAATGGAATTCACTCTTACATTTTTAGCTGTTGAAAGGCTTAGTTATACATCAATGGATAATGCTTATATGTTTATTTTCATTGGTTTTCTCATTGCCATGACTCAGGGTGGTTATGTGAGAAGAAAGGCCAATATTGTTGGTGAAAAAAAGATGGCGATAATGGGGTTGTTTATTACTATTCCAGGTTTACTCATTATCTCACAAGCTAATTCTTCTTTCTTACTCTATGTTGGACTTTTCTTTTTAAGTATCGGTTCGGCCATGAGTATTCCCACATTGACTTCACTTGTTTCATTACATACACCAGATAAAGATCAGGGACATAGTTTAGGAATATTTAGATCTCTTGGATCATTAGGGAGGGTCTTGGGCCCTATTATTGCGAGTCTTATTTATTGGAAGTATGGAAGTAGTGTTCCATACTTATTAGGATCAATCTTTCTTGTTTTTCCAATTTTAATATTGAAAAAAGTAGAACAAAAATCTTATCAAGATTAAAGCATCAAATAAGTAATAAAGATCTTTTTGTTTAGGGGCTACTTTGAAAAGTATAAGTGTGAATAAAAAGGGAAAGATTAAGAAATAAAGTTCTTTGTTTATAAAGTAGAAACCAAGGGAAGAGATTAAAACAAGTAGGCATAGAATTTGTGGCAATCTTTTTTCAAATCGTATTGGATAGGTCTTAATCTTCTCTTTTTTATCTTCATCTATATCTTTAAGATCAAATGGAATACATAAGAAAAAAGTAAATAAAAAGCACTCAATAAAGCCATATAAGTGAAATCGATTTATTAAATTAAATATACTTAAACTCCAAATGAGTGAAATCAAAAATGGTTTAAGATAGGGAATTTCTCGAAAAGAGAATTTTTTAAAGATAATACGCTCATATAAGAGAAGGAAAATAAAAAGTAGAATAAAGATAATAATTTGTATTTGACTAAGAGACATAGAAAGATAAAGAATTGTTATGATTGAAATTATAACTGAGCTAATTGTAGAGAAGGGATAAGATTTATAAAAACCTATAAATCCATGATTGATTGTTTTCTTTTGAAATTTCCAGGGAATATATCTTAAAAGATGGTAGCCAAGGTAAGTTGAGAAAAACATGAAGATCAAAGAATTTATTGAGAAATAACTTAACGTTTTTTGTGAGTAAATATAATAGAGAGCTGAAGCACAAGTGGAAATTAAAAAATTTGAATAAATTACTTTTCTACAAAACGTTATCATCTTTTTTCACGGGTTCCTCATTATCTGTTAACATTTTTTGATTCATGTCTTTTGATAAAGGATGAGTAATTGCGTGATGAATTGCCGTTTTAAAAGTGTTAAAGAATTTTTTTGTTTTTGTCCAATCAGAGTTTGGAAGCTCTAGTGTATAAGTTGGAATTTGTCTCTCGTTTCCGGCCCAGTTCCCAAGGCTTCCAGTAAAAAATGGATAATTGTTTATTCTATACTTTCCAGCTTTATCGCTCATTTGGATAAGTAGTTCTTCTGCTAGGACACCACCCTCATGTTCATGGGCAGATGGCCCATCGTAATCAATTAGTGTTAGAGGTGAATGAACAGTTATTATTTTATTTGGTTTATATCTTTTAATAAGATTTACTTGAAAGTGTGTTTCTTGTTCGCTCATGGCCTTCGCCCCTGGATATCTTCTTTTGTCACTTTTGTAGCGAGACTTCCAAAGTTTTATGGCATTTTTATTCCAGTCTTTTGTCGGAAAATTTCTATTTACATCAACACCTCTTGCATTATAACGAGTAGGCTTTTCTCTCATAAATGAATCAGGAGCGACAAGGGGGGCTACAACCACAAGATTTCCCTCTAGGACTTCAGGATTATTTTTTAAGTCCTCTAAGATATCAAAACAGAATTTTATGGGAGTGATCTCATCTCCGTGAACACCACATAGGATCATCGTTGTATTGACCTTTTGCGTTTCTAACAATTTTTCATCCCCAAACACATGCCATATAATAGGATTTCCTAGATACGAATTTCTAACATGATTCCAAGAGTAGTCATTACAATTTGATTTCCCCCAGTTATATTTTTTGAAATATATATCCATTTTAGAACAGTACTGTGTAACCTTTTCTGAGTTCTCAAAAGTTTTGGTATTGATGATTTTAATCTCTGGCTCAACCGGCACTTCTTTTTGGACGATTTCAGGAACTTTGTGAGATTCTAAATCGTGCTTCTCTGTTCTATTAATAACTTCAATTAGAGTACAACTTGTAAATAAGAATGGTGCCAAAAGTATAAATATTTTCATATCTTTATTATAATATAAAAGTTCTAAGTTTGTCTCTTAAAAGTAGTAGTTTTTTTTACTCAATTAATGAGTGTAGATATATACAAGATTGTGGCTTTTACCCAGTAGATTTTAGGGCTAAGTTGGCTAAAATATGAATATGATGAAAATAATATTCTTTTTACTTCTTAGTTTTAATCTCTACGGGGAAAGCTTTAATGATGAATTTACCATATCATCTGATTGGAATTCTGCTGACCATCCAAATATATTTTTTACTCAATATGAGTCTAGTCTTTCCAATTTAAAGCTAAAAAATAAACTTGAACCTGAGAATATACCTTGGTCAGATAGTTATTGGCCTAAATATTTAGGTGGAGTCTCTTATCGCTGGCAAGATGATATTCTTATTACAAAAAAAGATCTACTACCATTAAGTAAATTAAAAAAAATGGACCAAGAAGAGCTCGATCGATTATCTCCAGCAGAGAAATGGGATATTCTCAATGGGGACTACAGGTATAAATATACAAAAAGTATCTTTAGGGCCAATCCTCACAATTCAGAGAAATGGAAGGGGATCTGCCATGGTTGGGCAGAAGCAGCGATTAAACATAAACAGTTAAATCCTAAAACTCTTGTGAATAAAGATCAAATCTCTATTCATTGGGGCTATTCAGATTTAAACGCTATTCTTTCTCAGTATTATGCCTATGAGGCGCGGGGAAAAGTTTATATTCTTGGAAAGAGATGTCGTCGTGATAAAGAGTTCTATGCATGTAATGGTATAAACCCAGGTGCTTTACATATTATTTTGACAAATTCTTTAGAACAAAAGAAAAGCTTTGTGCTTGATCTATCTAGAGGCAGTGAAGTTTGGAATCATCCTGTGGTTGGTTATGAGTATAAGTTAGGACAGAAAAGAAATCCATCTCCTCAAAGTGGAAAAAATACTGTAAGTGAGGTTTATGTTGAACTGCTTTTAAGCTATGTATCAGAAGGTGAGACTTCTCTTGTGAAAACAAATTCGATGGTGAAAAGAGTTACTTATAGTTATTGGTTAGAATTAGATAAAGATGGTCAAATAACCGGTGGGCAATGGGTTAGTGCTAAAAGACCTGACTTTGCTTGGTATCGAAAGTATTCACCACTTCCCTCAAAATATGATTTTTTAAATTAATAAAATCTTAAAAAAATGTCTATTTTTGCCCTAGTGCCATTTATTTTGGTCAATATCCTAAACTTTTAAAATAGCATACCGATAGTTAAGTTGATTAGTATCTTAAGGAGCAAGTTATGCTAGCAAGTTTTAAAGAATTCAAATTTTTTCAATCTTTTAGAATTCCATTAGAGTCAATGGATGAAGTTAGGTATAGCTTTGAGGTTGAAAATGAAATGGGACAATTTGAGACCCTTATGGATGGTAAACTTGAAGATGTCTCAATTACAGGTTTGGGTTTTTCGTCTCAAACAAAAATAAAAGTTGATAATAATATTCGTATGAGTATTCAATATAAAAGACTTAGGATTGATATTGAAGGTCATATCGTGAGAGCTTTTGGTAATCACTTAGATGAAGCTAGTGAGCTTATGGTTTATGGTGTTGAATTAGATGAGGATGATTATCCTCAGATGAAAAGATTTATTGAGCAATATGTCCTAGGTTTTTCACCTGAGAGAGCACGAGATTGTATTACCACAATGGCCATTAGTGAGAGGTATAAAAAATCAACAGAAGGATTTGAAATCTTTTCACTTATGTTATCTTTATTTAAAGATATCACTGCATTTGGTTCTCAAGAAGCCTTTTTAAAAAGTATGTTAGAGGAAATATCAAGAATACTTAATGCACAAAGAGCAAGTGTATTTCTTATTAATCCCCATACCAATGAATTAGAAGCAGTAGCCGCATTAGGGACTGAAAAAGAAGTTTTAAAGTTTGATTATAGAAAAGGAATTGCTGGATCTGTCTTTACGACTGGAGTTCCCCTTAATATAGATGCACAAACAGATAAAGTAAGATTCTCTGAAGATATGGATACAATTACTGGTTTTGAGACAAAATCTATTCTTTGTCATCCGATTACGAATAGAGAAGATAAAGTCATTGGTGTTATTGAAGTTTTAAATAAAAGAAATCAAGACCGATTTACTGAAGAAGATGAAAAAACAATGAAAGTTTTATCTCTTGTTTTCTCTTCAGTCTTTCATCACTATAATCCAATCTCTGAAAAATCTTTAATCAGAAGGTTCTCAACTCCATATGATAGAGAGTATGCTTATATCGGTAAATCAAACTCAACAAATGAAATTAGAAGATCTATAGTAAAACTAAAAGATATTGATTCACCTCTTTTAATAAATGGTGAATTTGGGGTTGGGAAAAAACTCTTAGCAAGAATAGTTCACAATGAAGGCAAGAGGGGACTTTCGAAATTTCTTACGATTCACTGTAAAGGAATTTCTAAGGAAGATATCGAACATCAACTCTTTGGACATGGCACAATTCAGAGTCTATTTGAAGAATGTCAGGGAGGAAGTATCCTTATTGATGAAGTTGGACATCTTGATCTTGAAACACAGTTAAAACTATTTAATGTTATCTCGAACAGAAGACTTCCAAATAGTAATATCACCTTTGATGCAAGACTTATCTTTACTTCTACACTTGATCTTAGAAAGATGGCACAAAATGATGGAGATTTTAATCTAGATTTATATAATTTTATTCAAGAGTCAATTTTACTTGTAGAGCCACTGAGAAAGAGGCCCGAAGATATTGAGTCTTTAACAACCTATTTCTTAAGAAAAGAATGTCGTAAACAAGGACTCTTATTAAAAGAATTCTCCGAAGAAGTTCTTGAACAGTTTAAACAATATGACTGGTCTGGAAATGTTTGTGAGCTTCATCAAGCAGTCCAAAAAGCAGTTCTTTATAACCCAAAAGCACATGTTATTAATAAAATAAGTAAGGCGGGATGTATTCCTATTATTGATATCTCTAAGTCAAGTATCCATTCACTAGATACGATACCTTTTGCTAGAGACTATGAGTTACCATTAAAGGATAGAGTTGCCCTCGTTGAGAGAGAGATGATTTTAGCTGAAATTAAACGCTGTAAAGGCAATAAATCAAAAGCAGCTAAAGAGATGGGCATTTCAAGGGAAGCTCTAAGAAAGAAATTATTACAATCTGATGACGTCATTACTAAACAAGAAAGTGCTTCCAAGCAAGCTGCCTAATAATATTTAAAAAAATATATGGAAAAACCCGCCATAAGAGCGGGTTTTTTTTATTTTTATTCGTAAAAAGTCGATAGGTTTAAAAACAAGGAATAAGTATTGAATAATTTTATTAGTCTTATTGAAAATTTCAATTTGGTCGATGTCTTCGATATTTTCTTTGTTTCTATTTTGCTCTATCGCTTCTTTGCAACGATCCAAGGAACGAGAGCAGTTCAAGTTTTTACAGGACTTTTAACTCTTGCTTCTGTTTATTGGCTAAGTTTGAGTTTTGAGCTTTATGCTCTTAATTGGCTTCTAAAAAGTTTCTTTGACTATTTCTTTATTATTGTCATCATTTTATTTCAAGAGCAAATTAGATCGGCCCTAGCAATGTTTGGACAATTAAGTTTTTTTGGTAAAAAAAATAAAGAATTATATGAGCAACAAATCGAAGAGGTTGTTACAGCCTGTTCTGCACTTTCAAGAGAGAGAACAGGTGCTATTGTTGTTTTTGAGAGAAAACACGGTCTTCTGAATTATTCTTCAACGGGAACAAAACTTGATTGTCTTGTTCATTCAGATATTTTATACACACTATTTCAAAACAATTCCCCACTTCATGATGGTGCTGTGATTATCTTCCAAAATAAAATTCAGTCTGCAGGATGTTTTCTTCCACTATCAAAGAATATTGAACTGGATAGACATTTTGGAACTCGTCATCGTGCTGCCCTTGGTGTCTCTGAAGTCTCAGATGCTATTGTCGTCATCGTTAGTGAAGAGAGAGGAAATATAAGTATTTGTCATAATGGAGATTTTTATGAATGTGAGAGTGATAAATCTTTGCGTAGGCAATTGCGTTCTTTATTATATTTGAATGTTGGAAATAATAAACGTCTCAACATGAAGGCGGCATAACGATGTTTCATTTTTTAAGAAAAAAATATATTTTAAAAATTATTTCATTCTTGTCTAGTATTTTAATTTGGATGTATGTCGTTAGTTCGGCTGAGCTTGTGAATACGAAAATGATTCCTCTTCATATCAATTTACCTGCAAATCTCTCTTTAGGAAATATTGTTGAAAATAAAATGGAATTTCGGATTAAAGGCCCTGGTCTCTTTGTTAGAAAATTTATCGAAAAAGAGATTGCCATTAAAATTGAATCTAAAGATTATTATAAAAGAGGGAAAAAGAGTTATTCCATAAATTTGGAAAAATTAATTCCGAAGCTTCCTTTGGGGGTTGAACTGATTAGTTTTGAGCCAGCTCAGTTAAGGTTAGAATTAGTCAAAGAGAGCTCAAAAGTGGTTGATGTTATCGCTGATCTCCCTGTTTCTTTTAAAGAAAGCCAAATTGGGGACTTTAAAATTACTCCTTCAAAAGTCACTCTTTTTGGCCCTAAAGATGTCTTAAAAGAAATAGATCATATCGACACAAAATTAATCGAAGGTGTGAGTCCAAAAAATCAATTTCAGAAAACTGTTGAATTAGTAGAGCTCGATCCTCGAATTTCATTTAAAGAAAAACTTTTTACAGTAGAATACAAAGAAGATGCAAAATCTGTTGAATTTACATATTCAAAAATACCTATTATATTTCAAAGTGTTAATCTCGTAAAAAGAGTAAAGAATAAGTTCGTTGAAGTACGTGTTAGAGGCGATGAGAAAACAATAAAAAATTTAACAGCAGACTCTATTCATGTCATTGCTTCTATTCCTGGAAACTTAACGGGAAGATATGATGTAGAACTTATAGCTGAATTGCCAAGTGATATTAGCTTGGTCGAGATTAAGCCTAGTAAAATTAGTGTCTCAATGGAGTAAGATATATATGAGTGGACGTAAATTATTTGGTACAGATGGAATTAGGGGAAGAGCAAATGTCTACCCCATGACAGGTGAAGTGGCTTTTGCATTGGGGCGTGCAGTTACTGCCTATTTTCAAAAGTTCACAAAATTAAAAAAGCCTTTAATTATTATTGGAAAAGATACGCGTCTTAGCTGCTATATGCTGGAACAAGCATTTTCATCTGGGGTTTGTTCTCAGGGAGGACGCGCTATTTTGACAGGGCCTCTTCCGACTCCTGGAGTTGCTTTTGTTACTCAGTCTATGCGAGCAGATGCAGGGGTCATGATAAGCGCTTCTCATAACGCCTTTTATGACAATGGAATAAAAATATTTGATAGAACAGGACATAAGCTTCCAGACGATGTTGAATTAGAATTAGAGCATATGGTTCTCAATTCTGATTTGATTCCTAAAAAACTTGATAGCGAGCTTGGTAATACTAAAAGACTAGACGAAGTTGTAGGAAGATATATTGTAAAAGTTAAACAAGCTTTATCTGATGAATATACTCTAGAAGGGATGAGACTTGTCATCGATGGTGCCAATGGTGCTGGGTATAAAGTCGCTCCTCTTGCATTCAGTGAACTAGGGGCAGAGGTCATCTCAATTGGTAATTCACCGGATGGGTGTCATCAAATTTCGAGCTGATCTTGGTATTTGCCTAGATGGAGATGGAGATCGAGTGGCCATTGTTGATCAAAGAGGTTCTGTCGTTGATGGTGATCGTCTCATTGGTATTCTTGCTAAATTTATGATTGATACAAATCAACTTGGATCTTCTAAAGAAATTGTTGGGACTGTCATGAGCAATTTTGGTCTTGAAAAGTATATCAATTCTATTGGTGGAAGCTTCTATCGATCAAAAGTTGGTGATCGTTATATCGTTGAACGAATGCTTACATCAAAATCAGTCTTTGGTGGTGAGCCATCAGGTCATATCATATTTAAAAACTTCTCAACAACAGGGGATGGAATTCTTGCAGCCTTAAAAGTCATTGAGTGTTTAAAGTACTATAACAAATCACTAGACGAATTATTGCAAGATGTTCAGCTTGTACCACAAGTTCTAAAAAATATTATTGTAAAAGAGAAAAAGGATTTTGATTCGATTCCCGCTCTAAAAAATAAAATGAATGAAATAGAAGCTCAAATGAAAAATAGTGGTAGAATTTTATTAAGATATTCTGGGACAGAAAATTTGGCAAGAGTGATGGTCGAGGGTGAAAATCGTGATCAAGTAGAATCAGCTTGTCAGGAATTAGCAGATATAGTTCAAAAAGAAATTGGTGCTTAATAAGGATATAAAATGAGAGTCGTAACAGTTAAAGAAATGGCAGAAATCGAGAAAATCACAAAAGATGAATTTCATTTTGATGATAAACTGGTTATTGAGAATGTCGGTATTTCTGCAGCAAGTTACTTGGATAAAATTTTTAATGAAAAAGAAATTGATGATGAAATCGTTTTTCTCATTGGAAAGGGAAAAAATGGAGCAGACGCTCTCGCAACGGCCAGACATCTCTCTAATAAAGGCCATCGTTGTAGGGCTTTTATTTTATTTTCTGAATCTGAATGTAAGGCAGAAGTACATCTTCAAAGTCAGATGGCCCAGTCATATGGTGTCAGTATAAATTTTATTGAAAATATAGATCAAGTTACAGGATACTTTGATCAAATTGGCCCAGCGATTATCGTTGATGGTTTATTTGGCACAGGAGTTCAATTACCACTGTCACAGTTTATGTACGATGTTATTGATTATATCAATCAAAATTCTCTTTTTGTTGTCTCTATTGATATTCCATCTGGGGTTCAAGGAGATACAGGTTTTATTCAAGGAAATGCAATTGAGGCCGATCTCACTCTTGCCATAGGATATCCAAAAGTAGGTCATTATATAAGTGATGGATCTAAGCATTGTGGTGATATTAAAACAATCAAAGTTGGAATTCCAAGACAGTTTGATTTTAAGGGTAATAAATTTTTATTAAGACCAGAGCATATGGTGGATTTATTAAATCCGAGAGATAAATTTGCGGATAAAAAATATTTTGGTCACTCTCTTGTTTTAGGTGGCTCACACGGCCTTACTGGAGCACCAGCACTCTCTTCACACGCATCTTTGCGAGTTGGTTCAGGGCTAGTCACTGCAGCCACATGGGAGCCTCAGTATCAAGAGTTAATTCAAAGGCTACCTGCAGAAGTTATGTATGGATATGTTCCCCTTGACTTTAATAAGTGGGGAAGATTGATTCAAGATCTAGATAAATACTCTTCTATTGTCATAGGTCCTGGTCTAGCTAGATCTTCCAGATCGAGACGCCTAGTGCTTGAGATTT
>Ga0209712_10003626_pt1 | contig 12473 bp, 11 predicted proteins | sample ArcOceMetagenome_FD_187443 | JGI IMG/M metagenome (GOLD analysis project Ga0209712, IMG submission 187443) | Marine eukaryotic phytoplankton communities from Arctic Ocean - Arctic Ocean - Greenland ARC118M Metagenome (SPAdes) (version 2) | ecosystem: Environmental > Aquatic > Marine > Oceanic...
TTGTCTTTGTGTCAAAGAACCGTCAGAATCATTGTAACTATCGATTAAATCGGTAATTTGACTGACTACTCCACCTGTACCTGCAAAAACTGCTCCAACTTCGTCAAGATTATTTGTAATTGCATTTTTGAGCTGATCGGCACCTGAATCCATTGTACCTATGCCTGCTACAGATATTTCTAGTTTTCCTTCTCGATTGACCAGAATCCCCATGCTACCAAGAGAGTTCAAATCTCCAGTAATCGAAGAAACTGTATTGGTAACAATATTACTTAGTTGACTTTTCATTGACCTAACATCAGGATCAAAGGCTAAACGCCCTTGCACTGGGGCACCTAAGCCAATGAGGTTTTCTACCATGGCATTATAACCAGCAACAAATTCATTTATTAATGTAGACGCAACGCTTGTATCTTGAGAAATATTTAAGGTCGCAGCACCTGAGGCGGTTACTTGGTTAGCGACAATAGTGACATCTTCAATGCTATTTTTAAATTCATTCGATGAACTAGTGACTACATTACCATCAATTTCAATAATTCCATTTTGAGCTGCATTCGTTACTGTCGTAGCTGCTAATGAGTCTAAAGCCGTATCGGCTGTTGAAACGGTTAGCGCATTTTCTGTACCCGTCTCTGTGGAGCTATAACTTAGGTAAGTACCACCATCGTGGTTAACTAAGGTGACATTAACACCGAAATTTGTTGACTGCTCATTGATTTTATCACGGATTGCTGAAAGGTCATCTGTATCATCAATAGCAACATCAAAAGTATCACCATTCGCTGACGTAAAGGTTAAAGAGCCCGCACCAACCACTGTTTCTGAGTCAGTAAAATCGGCAGTCTGTCTTCGAGTCGCTTCAGCGAGTTGAATAACGTCAATGGAAAACGAGCCGTTAGTAGCAGAACCGTTTGTTGACACTGAAATATCTTCATTGCTCACATCCACCGTTTGCTTATATAAATCGTCTACTGATGCAAGCTTTTCTGCTACATCTTGAAAAGTAGATAACGCAGATTTAAAACTGCCAATACCCGACAGTTCAGTTTTAACACGATCTTCTTTTTCTTGTAAACGTATTTCTGTTGGAACAGATTCTGCTGTTACGAAAGCTTCAATGAGTGCTTCTAAATCTAAGCCTGAGCCTATACCAGCTTGTGTAATATTCATAACGCTGTTACCTCAAAACATTTCCCTCTAAGTAAAAAGAGGATTAATTAGATATTCTCATCAAGAAGTATACCAGTTTTTTGACTTATATCTTGTTGCAAGTCAATTATGCGTTGTGCAATTGAGAGGATCTCTTCTGATGGGAATTGTTTAATTAATTCATTACTTTCAGAATCAAAAATTTTAATCACTGTTTTTTCAGAGCCATCATCTTGCGTAAAGTTTACCGTACGAACGGGCATATTAATAAATTCTGAAATTGTTTTCATTGCATCAGAAACATTAACCGATTGATCTAAAGCTTTTTTTTCTTCAGCCTTTTTATCTTCAGTTAGCTCCTCTTGATTAATCTGTGTTTTCTTTGACAACTCTTCAGACTTTTTGACTTCAACTGCCGTTATCTTTTCTAGTGCAACACCATTAGTCAACTTTTTATCAACAGCATCTATTTGTTGCTTAGAAGCATTACTGGATAAAGTCAAATCATCAATAGATATTAACTGATTGTTTATAAATGCATTTATTGACATCTCACACCTCCAAACATTTATTACTAAAAACCAAAATGACACTCAAAACTTGAGTGCCATTATTTTGTTGCTACAAAATCAACGTCTATAATAATGACAAGGCTATTTGGGGCTGCTGGTTTGCTTGTGCAAGCATCGAACTTGATGCCTGTTGTAATACTGAACTTTTCGCTAATGCGGCACTTTCTGCTGCATAGTCAGTGTCTAGTACACGTGAACGTGAAGCGCTAAGATTTTGTGCGGTATTATCATTACTACGAATGACCGATGAAAAACGATTTTGTTTTGCACCTAAATCGGCACGAGTCGTATTAACAAGAACTAAAGCGGCATCAACTTGTGCTATAGCTGTTGAAGCTCCGGCAGCTGATGTTACTGTTGCTGCTCCACTTAGAATGGCTGAAGCGTTAAAGTTTTGTCCAATAGAAACAGTAATTTTTTGACCACCATCTGCACCTACCTGAAAATCTTTAGACGTAAACGTAGCATCCAGAAGATTTTCACCCGCAAAAGTTGTTTGTTCTGAGATACGTGTTAACTCAAGCTCTAATTCACTAAATTCGGAATCAATCGCAGTTCTATCTGCATCACTATTTGACCCATTCGCTGATTGAACCGCTAACGTACGCATACGTTGAAGGTTATTCGTATATTCATCTAACGCGCCTTCGGCAGTTTGCGCTAATGAAATACCATCGTTTGCGTTTCGAGACGCTTGATTCAAGCCATTAATTTGTGATGTTAAACGGCTAGAAATTTGCAGACCCGCGGCATCATCTTTAGCGCTATTAATTCTTTTACCTGAGGATAAACGCTCGAAATTACCCGCTAGATCATTAGTTGCGCCAGACAACTGACGTTGAGAATTCAATGATTGAACATTACTATTAACTACTAAAGCCATTTTAATACTCCTGGGCATTACACCCTATAAAAAAATTATAAGACGAAGCAATTAAACGTATTGGTCAATGCTTCCTACAAACTTTATCGGACACATTACAAATAACTTTACATTTATTTTGTAAATAACACGCAAAAAAAAACAACCCACTGATTTTATGGGATTTTTGTTAATGTTTTTTACTTAAGAATTAAAAAATCATACCAAAAAGTAAGATAATCTTGAATTTATATTAAAAAAAGGTCGAAAAAAAAGCTCTTCGTAAGAGCTTTTTTAAGTTTATTATTGATACTAACCTTATTGCAATAACGACAAAGCAATTTGGGGCTGTTGATTTGCTTGGGCAAGCATTGAGCTCGATGCTTGTTGCAGCACTGAATTTTTAGCTAGTGATGCACTTTCTACTGCATAATCGGTGTCCATTACACGTGAACGTGAAGCTGATAGATTTTGCGCGGTGTTATCATTGCTTCGAATAATTGAACTAAAGCGATTTTGTTTTGCACCTAGATCTGCTCGTGTACTACTAACTGTTCCCAATGCATCATCAATTTTACCAATGGCTGTCGATGCTTGAGCGGCTGTAGTTACATCTGGTGAACTTATAATAGCTGAAGCGGCAAAATCTTGCGGTATGGATAAACGGATAGTTTGGCCGCCATCGGCACCAATTTGAAAGTCTTTACCTACATAATCACCATTCAATAAGTTCTCACCAGCAAAACTCGCCTGGTCAGAAATTCTCGTCAGCTCGCTTGCAAGCTCTTGAAACTCAGAGTCTAATGCCAATCTATCATTAATACTATTCGAGCCATTCGCTGATTGTACAGACAATGTTCTCATGCGTTGTAACGCATTAGTATATTCATCTAATGCACCTTCAGCAGTTTGCGATAACGATATGCCATCATTAGCATTACGTGTTGCTTGGTTTAAACCATTAATTTGTGAAGTTAAACGGTTAGAAATTTGTAACCCTGCCGCATCATCTTTCGCACTATTGATCCGCTTACCAGAAGATAAACGCTCAAAGTTAGTTGATAAGGCATTTGTAGAGTTGTTTAATGCTCGCTGTGAATTCAGTGAGGCTATATTACTATTTACGACTAAAGCCATTGCTATCATCTCCTAATGTTAGGTAGTGGTTCTGTGCTGATAACAACATATCTATGAACCACGGTGTATATTTTTTGACACACAAGTATAAAAGCATATAGCATGCCAAGTATTATTTTTATATATAATTAAATAATGATAGGTCTTTTATTTTAACAAACGTTTGCTGGGCTGCTTGAAGCGCAACTTGAGATTGCTCAAACTTAGAAATTGCTTTGGCATAATCTAAATCTTCAATGTTTGACTGTCCTTTTGTCATAACCAATTCATTATCTAAGTGGCTACTCTTCTGGTGGTCTATAAGATTACCACGCACACCGGCGTCAGTTTGACGGACGGTCATATGGTTAAGCGCACTACTGAGTTGATTGAGAATTTCCTCATAATCAACTTGGTGTTGTTCGAGATTTACGGGTGATGTCCCAACCTTCATCCAATCAATTGCTGATTTTATGGTCTCAAAAACACTTATATTTTCTTTTGGTGACAATGTTAATTGATCACCGGGCAAAGGGTTGCCGCTTATTTGTACTTCTACACTATTAAAGGCAATTGTTTGCCCAGCAGTATAAGGGGCGGTTGGATATACCGTAGCACCGTTGCCGTCAGTAACCGTTAAATCGCTTGGTGATGTGAAACTAAAATTATAATCAGGTGGGAAACTCGTACTGTCGTAATTACTTGGATCAGCAATAACTGCACTTGCAACATTAATTCCTGAAGTATTGGTTATATAGGATGGCGTAAAATCCCCAATAGTATTGCTGATATTTTGAAATGCTGCATCGCCTGGTTGATTTAATTCAACCATCACATTTTTAGCTATTTGCAACTCTCTTATACCTTTATCACCTTGATAATCTACTGAATTATCTGACTGCATGGCAAAGGGTTTTTTATCAACCTGAAAGCCTGCAAAAATATAACCACCGGTTTCATCAGTAGTATTAGCGATATTAAGTAGTTTTTGTTGGCTATTACCTACTAGCTCAGATAAAGAATATAGATCTTCACTCGACAAACTAGCGTTATTTGCTTGGACAAAAAGTTGCTTCAATTTTTGTAATACGTCGTCCGCATTTGAAAAGGAAACATCTTGCAGGCTGTTTCGACTTTCCGCTTGAGTGATATTGCGTTTATACTTTTCAATATTCTGCAAACCTTCTTTATAACCGGCTAATGTGCTAAAAACGACCGCATCGTCCTTTGCCGTTAAAATACGTTTTCCGCTTGAAATATACCCTATTTGATCATTCACGTCAGACGACTTATTACTGATTTGTTGACTACTTTGAAAATAAAACTGAGCTGTTGATACACGCATAGTTAACTCCTACCGAGACGCTTGTAGCAAGGTATCGAAAATGGTATTGGCAATCGAAATGATCCGTGATGATGCTTGATAAGCTTGTTGAAATCGCATCAAATTCGCTGCTTCTTCATCAAGGTTTACACCAGAAATTTGTTGATTTCTGTTATAAGCTTGAGTGTGTAAAGCTTCTGCAGTTTCTGAGACTAATTCAGCTGAGCTTGCTTTTGCACCAATATCTGATGCTGAAATAGCCAAACTTTGACTGAAGGTTTCCCGGCCATTATTTACGACTCCTTTTTCCTGAGTTAACGCCATCAATATGGCATTACCTCCATTACCAAAACCAAAAGCATCGCCAATGGTAAATTCTTCCGGTGCCAAAGCCCCTTGACCTTTCGGTTGACCTGTTATTTCAATTTGAAAAGCAGCCGTTGCTGGAGAAGGTGGCATATCAATTAATGTATTATTACCCGCTAAAAAAGTCCCTGATGCAATGGCACCCACCATAGATGGCGGTGAGGGTGGTGGAGATAATGCATCAGCATCATAAACGCGATAAGAAAAAACGCCTGCTGAGCTTTCATAAACATCAACTAATAAGCCCATATTTGCTGTATCGGTGAATGCCCTTGCCGCTACAGGATCAGTAACATTAGTAATATTTACTTTTCCATCACTGACATTTTTGCTCGAAGCATCAACACCTATAGCGGTACTAGCAGCAATTCCATTACCATGAGATAACGTCACCTCCATGAATGAAGCACTATTTTTTGTAGGTTTGATAAGGAAGCTATCATCAGAAGAGGGGGTTCCCGATAATTCCGTAAATTCAAAGCCATAATCTGGATTTGACGGTGTATAGGTACCAGAACCTGGTGCGCCAAGATTTTGTAAACTTCCATCATTCATATTAGTCATGATGTAATCTGTACCATCAAATCGAATCTCGAATTCATCGGTTGGTATTTTAGAAATATCTGTGATGTTAATGCTGGCTGCCAAATTTCCAGCATTAGTTGACGGTGACAGCACTCGCCCTTGTTGTAATGCTGAACTATTTATATCGGTAAATATATCCAGCCCTTGTTGAGCATTTAAGTCTAAACCTTCGGATTGTGAATGGTTTAATGTCCCTGAGATCGCCATCGCCATGCGATCAACTTCTCGTCTTAATTGCGATAAATGCTCATCTCTATACTCAAACTTAGCGGCCAAAGCACCACCTATAGCTGAACCATTAATAGCCACTGAGCTATTTGGACCAAGCAGTCTAAGTTGAGTATCTTTCGGATCTGGGTCACCTGAAATAACGCTTATAGATAAAGGTGTTATACCCGCAACCAAAGTCGCTCCACTGCCAATCATTACCGTCATGACACCATTTTCATCAAGTATAGTATTAACAGAAGTATACTCACCAAGTTCACCTACTAGCTGATCTCTTTTATCTAGTAAATCATTAGGTTGACCATTTATCGTTAAATCTTGGCTTTGTAATATTTGTTCATTAATTTTTGCCAGTTCAACAGATAGCTGTGAAATTTTGTTCGCCATCTGTACTATTACACTATTGGCCGATTTTTCTAATTGATCAATATTGTCATTTAATCTACTGAAATCATTCGATAAAACACCAGCTTGATTTAACGCAATACTGCGTAAACCTAGATCACTTGGGTTATCCGCAATACCATTCATTGTTTGATAAAAGTTTTCAATCGAGCTGTTAATCGATGCACCTGAGAAGGACATTATTTCGTTAAGTTGATCTAAATCTTTATGCAAAGTATCAGCATTACCTAAGTTACTTTGATTATGAAGTTGTTCTTTATAAGTAAATTGATTGTAGATGCGACTTATATCTTGAACATAAGTACCCGAGCCAACGAAGTTTCCACCACCGTATAATCCAACTGATGCGTTTTGTTCTGCACGTTGTCGATTAAAACCTTCAGTATTAACATTAGCAATATTGTGACCTGTTGTCGCCAGCTGTTGCTGTGCGGCAAGTAAACCACTAACACCTGTGTTATATAAGTTAACCGACATGAATTCACTCCTGACCTAACCAAAACTCAATACATATAATGTTGAGTTACATATTCACTTATTTATTCAGTAAACTGGTTACGGTTCGTAGTGTTCCCTTTATTTTTTCTGCGTATTTGGGATCCGTCGCATAACCTGCACCCTGCAATTTATGCAGGAAATGTTCCACATTGCCAGCTTTATCTAATGCACTTTTATAACGTTCATTATTGGAAAGGAAATTGATGTAATCGTTAACACTGTCACCAATGGTTTCATAGACTCGAAAGGGTTGGCGTTTTTTAACCATAGCGCCTTGTTCAAATTCAAGTGTTTCTTTATTCGTTTTGTCACCATCCCATCGCTTGTCCGCTTTAATATTAAAGAGATTATTAGAGCTTTGACCACTTTCAGTTTTGATGATTTTTTGTCCCCAGCCAGTTTCTAATGCGGCCTGAGCAATAACAACTTCAAAGGGTATATTTAACTTTTCTTCGACACGTTTAGCATCTTCCGTTAATGCGGTAACAAAATCTTTAGGTACTTTATACTGAGGCGTTTGGAGAGCAAGTGTTTCATAAACTGATAACTTTTCATTTTGTGAGTACTGCGCCTTTGACGAAGAAGGAGCTCTTTGAGGCATACTCAATAATGCATTTTGATTATTTACGGGATGATCATTCGAGTCATTAGTTTGACGATCCTCAGTTGAAATAAGGATCCCTTCTTTTACTATTGACTTGCCTTTATTTACATCTTCATTAAGTAAACCATTATTTTTACTAAAGCGAGTATCGCTGCGCAACATTGATTGTGATGTAAAATTCTCAGTATCCCCACCTAATTGACGAACAATTAAATCAGATAATCCTAATGATCCATTACTAGATAACTCTAATGACATTTGTTGGTCATGCATATCACGATAAAATTTAGTACTCTCGGAGTTAAATGGGCTATCTGACTCTAAAACCTCTTGTGCTTTACGCATACTTTTCATTAGCATTTGCATAAAGATCGCTTCAAATTGCTTGGCGGCAGTTTGCAAAGCCGCCTCTTTTGACCCTTTATCTGTTTCTTTAGACTGTTGGCGAATTGAATTCAATCCATTGATGTCTAAGAAATTTTGTGAATTAGCGGTCACAGATGATTGCGGTGAAAATGAAGAGAATGCAGAATTAGTAGGTGAAGTCATAAGCACGATTGATCATTAAATGATGATCAATTCTCCACGTAATGCACCCGCTTGTGATAAGGCTTCTAATATTGCCATTACATCACCAGGGCCGGCACCAATTTCATTAATGGCACGAACAAGTGTATCTAAACTTACACCGGGATTAAAAACAAACATCCGGTTATCATCTGTGTTCACGTTCACTATCGATTGATTGGTTGTAACGGTATCACCATCTGCAAATGCATTAGGCTGAGAAACATCGCGTGTTTCATTAATAGTAACCGTAATACCACCATGTGTTATTGCCGCTGGTAACAAACGTACATCAGAGCCAATAACAATAGTACCCGTGCGCGAGTTCACAATGACTTTAGCAGCGGGACGTGAGGGTTCGAATTCTAAATTTTCTAATGCGGCAAGAAAGCTTACACGCTGGCTAGCATCTCTTGGGGCATTCACTTGAATAGATGTTGCATCAATCGCACGAGCAATAAAAGTGGTGGGATCATTGATATTAGCAAATTCACTATTTATAACCCTTTCCAAACTTCTCGCACTACTAAAATCAGAGTCTCGAAGATTAAATGTAATATAATCACCACTCGTAAAAGGTGAAATCACTTCACGTTCAACCATGGCGCCATTGGCGATACGGCCGACTGTTGGCGTATTTACTATCACTTTTGAACCATCTAAACCTTCAGCACCTAAACCACTGACGACTAAACTTCCTTGGCCAACCGCATATGCATTACCATCAATACCCATAAGAATAGTTTGAATTAACGTTCCACCTTGTAAACTTTGCGCACTTCCCATTGAAGAAACAGTTATATCGATCCTTTGTCCAGGTTTTGCAAAAGCGGGTAATTCAGCATGAACAGCAACAGCAGCAACATTTTTAATTTTAGGTTTTAAATTTTTAGGCATAGTAATACCAAAATTACTTAACATGGTTTTAAAGCTTTGTTCAGTAAAGGGACTTTGTTCACCTGTACCAGGTAAACCAACCACTAAACCATACCCTATTAGCGGGTTACTTCGTACTCCTGCAACATCAGCTAAATCTTTAATTCGTTGCGCATAACTGGTAGAGCTCATCACAAATGTTAGCAACAATATCGTCAATTTTATGCTTGTGGTAAAAGTGTTCATAATAATACCTACTGAAAATCTTTATTGAATAAAAGCTAAAGTTGAATAAAGCTAAAGAGGCCACCAAGAGCTACTAAAGAAGCTGGACAACCAGCCTTGTTCTTGCATATCAGCAAAAGTCCCTGTGCCTGCATACTGAATACGTGCATTTGCAATTTTACTGGAAGTAATCGTATTACCTGAACTTATATCTTGAGCTCGGATCACACCGGTTAACCGTATATATTCATCACCGTTATTTAGGGTCATCCATTTTTCACCACGGATCATCAAATTTCCGTTGGGTAAAACACGCAATACATGAACAGATATATTGCCGCTTAAACTATTACCTTGGTTAGACTTAGAATCCCCACTAAAATCAGACCCTTGGTTGAAGCCAAATTGTAGCGCATCATTTTTAAAGTTCACTGCAGTTCCACCTAGACCAATAATAGGATCTAACGTGGCACTGTTTTCCTTTTTTAACTCAGTTTTAGCATTCTTCTTCGCTTGCGTACTCTCACTCAAAATAACTGAAATAATGTCACCAACACGATGCGCTTTCGAATCAGAATAAATGTTATTGACGTAATTCACCTTAAACAATGAACCCGTAGGAATAATCGAGGATTCTTCCATTTCAGGTAAAATCGGTGCAAAGTCAGGATCATTGGGTAAAGTTTTTGCTTGCTCAGTGCTTGCACATCCACTTATTGCTAAAAATGTAATCATTAATACTAAAGCTGTTTTCATCATTAAATCCTTAAATGCTATAACTGTTGATTAATATAACTAAGCATTTTATCAACCGCCGAAATAACTTTTGAATTCATTTCATAGACACGCTGACTTTCAATCAAGTTGACTAATTCTTCCGTCGTATTTACATTCGATGTTTCAAGTGCGCCCTGCACTATCATGCCAAAACCTGCTAGACCTGGAACACCTTCTTGTGGAGCACCACTCACTGCAGTTTCAATATACAAATTTTGTCCAATAGGCTGCAAGCCTGTTGGGTTGACAAAATTAACGGTATTAATTTGACCAATCACTGCAGGATCAGGTTGCCCTTGAAGGGTCACCGATACCTCACCGTCTTGGGAAACAATAATACTCAAAGCATCTTGAGGAATCGTTATTTGTGGTTGAATTAAATAGCCCGCACCCGGCGTAACCATATTGCCTTCTTCATCCATGGTAAACTGACCATTTCGTGAAAAAGACGATGTACCGTCAGGTAATTGTACTTCAAAAAAACCTTCACCTTGGATCATTAAATCTAACGCGTTATCAGTCGTTTGCATATCACCTTGGGTATGAATTTTTTGTGTAGCAACCACCTTTGTTCCAGCGCCAAGCATTAACCCCGATGGCATTTCAGTGTCTTGCGCTGAACGACCACCTGGTTGGTTAATTGTTTGATAAAGTAAATCTTCAAATACCGCACGACTTTTCTTAAAACCGATAGTACTGGCGTTAGCTAAGTTATTAGAAATTACCGCAATATCTTTACTTTGTGCATCTAATCCTGTTTTACTTATCCATAATGCTGGGTTCATAAATCACCTCAAAAAATCATTTATTTAAATTAAAAAGCACGTAATAAAGATGCAGAACTGGCATCAATTTCTTCGGCTGTTTTCATTAGTTTTAATTGCATTTCAAATTGGCGTTGTAAAGAGATCATCGCTGTCATTTCACCAATAGGATTTACGTTACTCGATTCAAGCATTCCACTTTCTACTTTGACATTGATGTCGGCATCTTCATTAAGGCCGTCTTTTCGTCGAAATAAGCCATCCGCACCTTTCATTAACTCTTGCACTCGAGGGTTGACCATTTTGATTCTACCCACTTCATCCTGAACAGAACTCGGCGCACCTTCCGGCTGAACCATAATGGTTCCGTCTGCGCTAATATGAATATTATTTACAGGAAGAGGTATAAATATAGGCCCGGTATCGCCCATGACCAATTCACCTTCCGAGGTTTCTAATGCACCCTCTTCATTCATGCGAAATTGACCATCACGTGTATAAGCTTCAGTACCATCTTCAGCTTGAACGGTAAACCAACCAGGCCCTTGAATAGCAAGATCTAAGTCACGAGATGTTTGCATTAAAGCACCACTGTCAAAGTTTTGGCTTGATTTTTCTGTCATGGAAAACACGCGAGAAGGTAATCCTTCGCCGAAAGCTTGCATTGAACGTGCCTGCGCCATATCAGCCTTAAAACCAGTGGTTTTAGCGTTAGCAAGGTTGTTAGCATTAACTGCTAGCGCATGCATATTTTGTTTCGCACCACTCATGGCGATATAAAGCATTTTGTCCATAACCGTTCTCTAAAATGGTATCTTACAATGAGAAATGCAATAACAGTGCCAGAAGAAATAGTACAGGGGGGAATTTAAAATAAGAAACGTCTACGTTTCTTGGTATCGACCTACATGAATGCACAACCACTTGGAAAGACAGGAGATCTCAGAAAGATCATCCCTAATATACAAAAGAGATAAAACATTCAACATGTTTTATCTCTTACTTTTAGCTTTTAATATAAAGTTATTTAAACGCTCTGTTTATCGAATTTGTAGAATAGTTTGATTCAGCTGATTATCTACTTCCAATGCACGAGAGTTAGCTTGGAAGTTTCGTTGTGCTGAGATTAAATCGATTAATTCGGCCGTTAAATTAACATTAGATTGCTCTAATGCAGAAGAATTAATCGTACCAAAGGTCCCTGAACCGCCTTCACCTGCAAGTGCTTCACCTGAACTTATACTTTCTTTCCAAGAACTGTTTCCTATTTGCGTTAAACCTTGCTCGTTGGCAAAGTTGACTAAAGCAATACGGGATAACGGTTCTGAAGTACCATTACTGTACGTCGCTCGAATTAACCCATCAGCACCAATATCAATACCGGTTAAACGTCCTACAGCTAGACCATCTTGCTCTAACGCCGTCACTTCAAAATTAGATGCAAATTGCGTAGGTTCATTAGAATTTGGACCGGTTGGATCTAAATTAAAGTCAATTGCTATCGTTTGAGTATCATCTGCACCATTTGATAAAATAGTACTACCCAACGGCT
>Ga0209712_10003627_pt1 | contig 12470 bp, 9 predicted proteins | sample ArcOceMetagenome_FD_187443 | JGI IMG/M metagenome (GOLD analysis project Ga0209712, IMG submission 187443) | Marine eukaryotic phytoplankton communities from Arctic Ocean - Arctic Ocean - Greenland ARC118M Metagenome (SPAdes) (version 2) | ecosystem: Environmental > Aquatic > Marine > Oceanic...
ATTCGTGCCGAAAGCCGAACCAGCATTTCAAGCCGTCGGAATACGACAGCGCAGTTAGGTGTCGGAGCAATCCTTGGCCCAACGGGCCGCACGCCCACTGGCCATATCAAAGTTTTTTTGCAATGCGAAGAAATAAGTGATTTTCGTCAACTGGCTTCGGGTGTTGAAGACCTTTGTACTCTTCGGCGTCTGATCACACGCTATCTCCGTGATCCAGTTCCAGTCACAATCTATGCGCAGGTTCAGCGTGATATTTTACAGGCTCCGCGTCTTTCATCGCGGCCTGACAAAGGCTCACGTCTTGGAGCTTATAATATACTTAGCCCCGGCAAACGGCCGGAAAAAAGCGCAAAAATAAAACTTACCGAAATCCTAGCATAAAGGCTTATTTAATGGCTGCTCTTGTAAAACTCGTGAACCGTCTCTCTCCGCTACTGCGCGAGACCCTTGAAAATGCTGTTGGTGAAGCGATGAAACGCAAAGCGTCAACCGTTGAGACGGCACATTGGCTCTATCACATTATGTTTGGTAAAGATGTTGACCTTCAAGCGTTTCTTGAAGGTCAAGGGGTCAGTCTTGAAGCGTTGCAGGCGGATTTAGAACGCGAGATGCCGTTTGGCGCTGGGGCCGATGGCCAACAGCCAACCATTTCTGGGTCGCTTGTCAAACTGATTGAACAGGCCTGGATTTTGGCCTCAGTTGAACTTGATCAAGGGGCTATCCTGCCAGAAGTGTTTTTCCTAACAACTCAGATGCCGAACAACCTTGGTGTACGCGCGGCACCGCTGGCCGCACTCAAGTCAATGTCAACTGATGCGCTGCGCGCATTTGCAATCGAACGCGGGCAGACTGTCGCCTCTGAATCCTCTGTCGGGGGGGCGGCTCAGGCAACAGGTGATGGCACAGCACTGCAGAAATACACTTTTAATCTGACTGCTGCTGCACGTGAAGGCACTCTGGATACGGTTCTTGGCCGGGCCAGTGAAGTTTCTAAGGCGATCGATGTGTTGCTGCGTAAAAGACAAAATAACCCAATCCTTCTGGGTCAACCTGGAGTTGGAAAAACCGCAGTGGTTGAGGGGCTTGCGCTAAAAATCGTCTCTGGCGATGTGCCTAAACAGTTAAAGAATGCTGAATTGGTAAGCCTAGACATGGGGCTTTTGCAAGCCGGTGCCAGTGTTAAAGGTGAATTTGAAGAACGTTTAAAAAACTTGATCAACGAGGTCCAATCCTCGCCCACTCCAATCATCGTTTTCATTGATGAAGCCCATACGATAATTGGCGCAGGTGGCACCGAAGGGCAGAACGACGCAGCTAACCTGCTAAAACCAGCATTGGCACGCGGGGCCTTCCGCACCATTGCGGCCACAACCTTTGCTGAATATAAAAAGTATTTTGAAAAAGACCCCGCCCTATCGCGCCGTTTCCAAGCGATTACGATTGAGGAACCAGCACGTGACGCATCAGTCAATATTTTGCGTGCCGTCGTCAACGGGCTGAGCCAACACCATAATGTTTTTATCCGCGAAGAGGCAATTAAGGCGGCAGTTGATCTATCGATCCGCTTCATGCCTTCGCGTCGTCTGCCTGACAAAGCGATCAGCCTCATGGACACCGCCTGTTCTCGCGTCGCTATCTCGCAGCATGCCCGCCCGGAGCAAATCGAAACCCTGGAAGAGCAGCTACGGTTTGCTGAAGCCGAGCTAGAGAAATCGGAGGCCGATGCGAGGATGTTTGGCAATGATAGCTTTGACGCTCGCGCGCTCAACATAGATATCGAATCCCGGCGCGCTGATGTTGCCGCCCGCATTGCTAGTTGGGAGGTTCAGAAAGAACAGGTTGCAGCCCGTCTTGAGGCCGCGCGCGTTGCTGAGGTAAACGAGGATGCAGCCGCGCCAAGTCCAATGGACAGCGGCGATAGCGACATCTACGTGCACCCTTGGGTCACTGCAGATACAATTGCTTCCGTGATCTCGGACTGGACAGGTGTGCCGGTTAACAGCCTTGGTGCCAGCGAAGCCGAACGGCTACTCAATATGGAGGCTACGCTGAAGCAACGCGTAATTGGGCAAGACGCTGCGATTGAGGCGATCACCCGGTCGCTTAAGATTTCCCGTGCTGGGCTTACTGATACGCGCAAACCGATAGGCGTATTCATGATGTGCGGGCCTTCTGGGGTCGGTAAAACCGAAACTGCGTTGGCCATCGCCGATCAGTTCTTTGGTGGCGAAGATGCTATGGTTTCGATCAATATGACTGAATTCAAAGAAGCCCACAAAGTGTCAATGCTATTGGGAGCGGCGGCTGGCTACGTTGGTTATGGCAAAGGCGGTGTGCTGACCGAGGCAGTGAGGCGCAAACCCTATTGCGTGCTTTTGTTGGATGAGATGGAAAAGGCACATCGTGAAATTCATGACATCTTTTTTCAGATATTTGACAAAGGCCATATCAGCGATAGTGAAGGTAATGAGATCGATTTCCGTAATACGATTATCATTATGACCTCAAACACGGGCGGCGAGGAAATTCGTGATTTTATCGAATCAACTGTTGAAACGCCAAGCCCGGACGAATTGGCCAATCATCTACGTCCGATACTCCTCAATAGTTTCAGCCCTGCTTTTATTGGCCGAACAGAGCTGATCGCCTATCGCCCGCTTACTTGTGAGGTCAGCGGCTTGTTGACGGAAATCCATTTAAAAAGGATTAAAAAACGGATCAAAGCTCAATATAATGCTGCCTTCACTTGGGAGCAGAGCTTTGTTGACTATGTTGTTAATGCTAATAACGATCCACTGTCCGGCGGACGAGCGCTTGAGGCGATCATCAACAAAAACTTCCTTCCACGCTTGGCTGAAGAATGCATCAGCCGGGTTATTGACGACAAAGTAATGACATCTATTTCCGTTGCGCATGACGGAACAGATGTTGTGCTGAACATGGAGTAGAGCCATGCGGAGGTTTCAATTTTTTTTGATCATGGTTTGGGCAGCAATTGCGTTAGGCGCATTCGCTGTTTCCGTCGCGGCCCAATCGCAATCAGGCGTGACTATACGCTTAGCGACGCAAGATTTGCCACCCTATCAGATGATTGTGTTTGACGAAGACAGCAATACACCGGAGCTCCAGGGGCTTGCTGTGGATCAGGTGACCTGCGCGCTTGACAAAATGCAGATCAATTATGAAATTACTCTGACAGATTGGTCGGCCGCCCAGCTTGGGACACAAACTGACGTCTATGATGGCTTTTTTGTTGGCTCTGCGAACTCCTCTCGTGCCAAGTATTCTACGCCGTCAGTACCGATCATCACTGAAGACCTTGCTTGGTATATGCCGTTGAATTCCAACGTTGACCCTAATGATCCCGCAGATGCGCTCGGCGCACGCTACAGCGCAAAATTTGCGACCAGCAAATGGAGACATATAATGACCAATGGGTATAACGTTGTAATGCGACCGCAGAATGCCGCTTCGCTGCTCAACATGCTACTCGTGGGTGACATTGATGTAGCACTGGAATATGAGCTCATCTTTCAACACTATATGGAGGAACGCGGTATCTCTGAGGGTCAGTTTATCAAAATACCGTTCCGTTCCCAAAATATGTCCGTGCATTTTTCGAACAAGTTTCTCAGCGCCAACCCAAGCTTTCAGAGCTACTTTGATACAAGTGTGCTAAGCTGTACGGCGGATCCGCGATGACCCTAAGTATCCAACTCATACAAATTCCAGCCAGCGAAACAGCGCCCCAGCGTGAGTTTTTCTTGAATGGCACCGAGTTCAAAATTGGTCGTGACTTTGCGGCGGATATCTGTCTGCCGGACCTATCAGGACAGATTTCACGAACACATACTGTGCTGAAGAAGACGCCAGAGGGTAGCTATAAGATCACGAATACTAGTACTAATGGCACTACGCTGAACGGCAATGACATGTCTTCACAAGAGACACTGCCTGTGGCCGATGGCGATATCATCAGTCTCGGAGATTACCGGTTGCTGATTGGAATTGTTGGTGGCGCACGCCCTGCTTTACCCGATATAAGTGACGCTGAAATCGTATTTGAGACCGAAAGCGATTTCTCTTCGAAAGATGCACTGATGCCAAGTGAGGCGTTGGAAGAGACCGTCGAGTTTAGCGATCATAAATTCACTCAAGCTGAGGTCGATTTTGACCAAGATCTGATGTTTGATCCCTTTTCTGAGGGCCCCAGACTTGACGAAAGCTCTAAAGATCGTGCGCGCGATATAGGTATCGCGATTGCGCAACGACCTGAAGCGACCGTTCCAACCGCACGTTCTGACATCTTCGACGTCATTTCGTCCAATGGTGCCGAAATGCCCACACGCCACGAAGTCCCAATGCATCCTGTGCTTTACCGCGATCAGGTGTTAGTGGCGATGGAACTCGCGTTTGAATCATTTCTCAGCGAGCTTGATCCGGAAAAGCTCCAATCGGACTACGACGACTACATCCCAATGCTGGTGAATCGTCGGAAAAGATACTGGAAGATACATATGAGTCAATTCGCCAAAAAACGCGCCAACGGAGAATTCCGACGTAATTTCATGGCTCTATTTGCTGAAGAGATGTGGAAGAAATGAACCATTTCATTTGCCTAATTCTAAATACAATGGTGCTGGCCTTGCTTGTAGCATGCGCCACGCCCAAAGAAGTAACTGCACCGGCCCCTGTGAATAAAACCCTGATCGTACAAGCTGGACCAAGTGTGAATAACTACAACAATTCACCCAACCCGATTGTGATCCGCCTTTATCAGCTTAACAGTCGCAGTGAGTTCGAGACTGCTGGTTTCTGGCAGATTTTTAACGGTGGTTCACCAGAATTAGCCGGTGTCGTGGTGAATGTACGCAGTCTGTCACCGCTTTATCCTGACGAGCTCCGTCTTGTTGCGATCGATCTGGAACCTGACGTGTTTTACCTTGGAGCGTTTGCTGAGTTTGCCGACTCGGGTACGCAGCAGTTCAGACATGTGGTGCCTATCAACGAAGAACTTCTCGACGATGGCGTGACCGTCTCGGTCACAGCATCAGGGATTTCATTGCAATTTCGTGGTGTCCCAGAGGAAAAAATGGTGGCTGAGGAGCCTCGCAAACCTGGCTTCTTTGGCCGGTTAATTGATGGATTAAAGTCATGAAAAAATCTATAGTCTGGAGCGAAGGCATGTTTATCGCCCCACAGCATTTTCAGCATAATCATTTGAATTTACAAAATTATATAAATGAAATTGCCCAGCTTGACTTGATAAATGGCGACTATGGGGTCAGTCAGCTTGAGATCAATCAAGACATGTTGAAAATTGGAAAGCTTGCCCTTCGCCAAGCAGCAGGCGTTTTGCCAGATCGCATGTTTTTTCGTCTTGATGGCGAAGTGATAATTGATATTGCTGATGGCACCGTCGACGAGGTCATCTTGCTGGCCGTGCCCCTCGCGATCTTTGGTTCGCGGCAGTTTGGCGATGGCGACGACCCGGTGCGCTTGGTCAAATCGCGGACCGAGCTGTGCGATTTGAACGATCTAAGCAACGAGCCAGTCGAGGCTGAGGTTGCAGAAGTTGGTGTACGGCTAGTGCCACAATCTGCTGAGACGTCTGGCTACGCGACAATTCCTGTAGCGCGGGTGCTTGAGAAAACTGCTGAAGGGCGTGTAATCCTTGACCGCAGTTTTATACCACATGTTCTGCGCCTATCCGCCTCTAGCTTGCTAATGGAACGGCTCGAAGAAATGGTGTCTTTGTTACGGGTCCGCGCGGCCAATGCGGCCGGCCGTGTTGCAAGCGGCAGCGATACCCGCAGCGAAAGTAGCCTGATGGCCGAACGTCTGGAGCTTCAGGTGCTAAATCGTTGGCTGATTGTTTTGCAAAATGCTCTGCAATCTGGTCATGTTTCCCCGCGCCGATTGTTTGAGTATCTGGCCTGTCTGTCGGCCGAGCTAAGTGCTTCATTGGGGCAGGCTGCCTCCGAGAACTTGATCTATGCTGCCGAAGATATGGTGAAGTCTTTTGAGACAGTCTTGTCGGGTCTGCGCCGGAAGCTTGTTTTGGAAAAGCCAGCAAGTGTAGTTGCATTGCAATGGAACACCGAATTGTTTGAAAAGCGCCGCCTCTTGCGGGTTGTACTTCCTGCGCGGTTGTTGAGTGAAAATCGCCGTCCAATTCTAGCCCTGGGTGGACCTGACGGTGATACTGCGCTTTCTGAACTTGGGCCGCTGGCTTGCAAACTGTCTGGCCTGTCTGCAATGCCGGATTTAGTATCGCTTGGTTTAACCGGTGTTGAGATTAAATCCCTTACTGTGGCCCCACCGGAGTTACGCAGTAGGGCAAATGCCGCGTTCTTTTCGATCGACACCAGCAGCCCACATTGGCTAAGTTTCCTTGAGAAACGCGAAGCCCTTGCCCTGCACGTCGATGATCGCATCGGAACTGTGGAAGCAACACTGTATATGCTGGGGCAAGCATGAGCGCGGTCCAACCAGAAGTCACAACGATCACGTTGACGCCGCAAGGCGTGGAGGATCCTACGAAAGGGGTGGTGAGCCTTGTAACCGTCAGCGCTGGCGAGTTACAGACCCTCAACCTAGCGCTGCGGGAATTCAATGGCTCGAACAATAAGTTAATCAATGCCACCACCGATTTACTAGCAGTTTGCGGCACTATTACCCGACTGAGGCCAGGCGATGAGCTAAACACTACTCGTGATGAGCTGTCTCGGGCGATTATCGACTTGAAGTATAAAGTGGTGCGACTGGATTACCCAACGTCCGTGGCGGAAAACCTCTGCCTCATTTTTGCGATTGTGATTGATGAGTTCGTCATGGCAAGTCCATGGGGCAATAACAGTAATTGGGGTAACCGGACACTCGTCGCAGATCTGTTTGGCTTTCGTGACGGAGGTTACCGGTTTTACATGATCGCTGATCGCGCGCTGATGCAGCCGCGTGCGCTGGGTGAATTTCTAGAAATCGTCTATTTCTTCCTCAAGCTCGGCTTTCGCGGCAAGTACAACCGCGGCAGCGAACAAGAGCGGGATAGGCTGATTGATCGGCTTGAAGCAGCTCTGCCACAGCTAAAAATGCCCGAAAGTGACAAAAAGCAACCCAACCCGGGCCGACCAATCTTTGATAGCAAAACCCCAGCGCGAGGCTGGCTATTGAGTCGTAAGCTGCTCCTGACAGTATTTCTTCTTGGTGGCATGGTGATATTCTCAATGTTCACCATGATACAACAAACAACCCGCTCAGATAGCGTCTTTGAGGCGCGTCGCACAGCTGCAGCAGCAGCTAAATTGGTCGATTTTGTGCTCTCTAGTCAATCTGGCACCACCGTGGAGCGGCTCCGTAAATGAAACTCAAAACCTTTGTAAATATTGCGCTGATAGTTTTTGCACTTGCTGTGTTGGGACAAGCGATATGGATCGGCCTGCATTGGTTCGGTGAGACTCTAACACAAAAGAGAGCTCTCATTTGGATTTGTATCCTCACTGGTTTAACCTTGGTTACGACGTTATCCATTATCCTTCTACGGAAGCGCATCTGGATTCATGATCCGGTTGCGGCGCATTGGGCACAACTGACACGCGCCGCGAGACACCAGTTTGATCAGGCTCGTGGCCGTGCGCGCGTCATAGATAAATCACCCGATGTTGTACCTTGGTATCTTTTTATTGCTAATGAGAAATCAGAGCGCTCCACCGCAATGGCGGAGCTGGGATATGTCGCATTCGGTAACCCACTGCAGCATGATGGGCTGTCAATCACCACTTGGACATCACCAACAGCAATCGCTTATCGGATTGAGATCAGCGCAAGCAACGACACATCTTTTGATTTCATAGGGTACGTGTTGAAGCTCTTGTATAGGAACCGTCCATCTTTGGCGGTGAACGCAGGTTTTGTTGAATGTGAGTTGGCAGGATTGATGCAGACTGGTAAAGCGGAGAACAGTAGCACCTCTGTGATTAACCGCATCTTAAATGTCGCTGCATTTGAGTTCGGGATCGACATGCCAGTTCATATTCTTCTTGTAGGGTTGGAGCATCTCCTTGATCTGTCACGGAGCGCAATCCTGACACAGAAAATTGGTAACTCAGAGATTTTTGGCGGCTTTTTGCCCCATGAAGGCGACAGCATTGAGGCACGAATTGATGCCTTGTTCGAAGATCTTATCAAGGCCTTGAATGATGCTCGTCTGCCTGCCTTGCAAAAGCAATTGGCGCCCGAATTTTGCGCGTCACTGCTGAACGGGCCCATACAGTTGGCATTGGTGCAGATCCGTCTGCGTGACCGCGCCGTCGCCCTGACACAGCCGTTGCCACCACGCCGTCATCCACTTGATCTTCATAGTGTTGTATTTGTTGGCGCAAGCGCGTCAATGCCGGCGGTTGATCCATTAAGCCAGGTGGTTGGACAGCGTTATTTTGGTGCGCCGCCTATCGACACTCATGCTGAAGCGGCACCTAGTAGCGTCACAATAGACAATGCCAGGCTACTGGCGCAAGCATATCACTGTGAAGGTTTCTTGGTAAAGCCTAACATGCGACGTAAGGTGCAAACCGGCTTCAGACGCTCGATTTGGTCACTGGCGCTTGCCGGTATTGTTGTAGTTTTTGGTGCGCTCTTGCTCGATAACTTCGTTGCTTACAGTCGGGTGAATGACAGTCTGGACGCGGCTTTCAACGCCTACTACGATGACATTGGTACAGTAGGAACCAACTCTGATGTGTTGGTCGAGCGAGTTTTACGCCTGCAGCCGCTGCGTGTCGGACTTGAAAATTATCAAGCTGTGTCAAATATTTGGTACCGACGTTTACTACCGAATTGGTCTTTGGAATCTTCCTTCCAGAAGCTGTATGATCAAGAATTGGTCGAGGGGCTTCAGGCCACACTCATCAACTATCTCGAAAAGGAAATCTTCGCATTTAATTCGCTGGGCGATGGGGTTGAGCTGATCCGCCTAGCCTCGGTTGAGGCACAATTTCACTCCAACCAGCAAACTTACAGTAAGGAACTGTCATCGTTCTTCCAGCAAGGTCTCGCAGCTGAGGGCGAGATATCAAGTGAGTTTCAGACCCGTTTTTGGGTCACGATGCAAGATCTATTCACGCTGAACCAACCGCCGACGGCCCGTAACCAAAAATTGCTCACCGTCGTCGCTACAACATTGTCTGGACTGAACACCGCTGATCTTCTTTACAAGTCCCTTATGCGCAAGCCCGCCTACGCAGAGCGGGTTAATCTGCGACAACTTCTAGGACCGCATACAGCTGAAGTATTCACGCCAACGACAGAGGTGCAGACCTATTTTGTGCCACGTGCCTACACGCAGGATGGGTTCAATGCCTTTTTTAAAGATGGTGAGATCCCTGAGTTGGAAAGGATGATCACAAATTACGAAGAAATCATCGGCCGTCTTGATGAAGCCGAGATCAACGCAATCGCGCGCAAAGTGGCACAGGCGTATACCTCTGATTATATCGGACATTGGACACGATTTATCGATACGCTTAGCCTGCGTGAGATTGATGGCTGGGCTGATGCCCAAATCATGATGAAGGCCCTGACAAGCCCAGCAGACAACCCGCTTACGCGGCTGTCACAAACAATTAAGGCCAATCTCGATATCCCTGTTTGGCTGCCTGCTGTAGCTGCTACGCCAACAGATCCGGCTGCGACGCCAGAGCCCAACGCTCGAATCTCCGCTGCACCTAAAGCGAATAGTGAAGCTGCGACAGCGTTTAACATCCGCAGCGCATTCCGCCCCTATTTGGAGGCCGCAGGACGCAACGCTGAAGACAAAAATCAATATGACGTCTTTCTGCAATACGCCGCTGATGTGAATCGTTGGCTGGTAGAGGCTGCAGGCGCTGCCAACGGGACGGGCCCCTACCTGTTTGAGCAATTCCAGGCTCCCGATCAAGCCAGCCCGCTGGCGACGTTCAACGCTTTCGTCGTGCGCTCTGACATTGATCTGATCCGCAACTTTGGGCGCAATCTGACTGCCAAACTGGATGCGCAGGCGATGCGCTTTATCTATGAATATATCGACAGACAGTGGGAGCAGCAGATCCTCGTGCCCCATGGAGCGACACTTAAAAGAAGTTTCCCCTTTGCCTCGGGCTCTGACATATCACTAATCGAATTTGCCGACCTCTTCGCGCCTGATGGCAAGCTTTTGAACTTCGAGCTAACCTACCTTGCGCGGTTTCAGGCTCCCAATGGCACCTACCGGCCGCGCCCTACTTTCTTGCTGTCGGGCAGTGCTGAACCCTTGGCTCAAGCACGGCAAGCCTTTAACCGGATTAACCAAATTTCCAAAGCTATGTTTGTGGACGGCAAGCCATACCTCGCGTTCAATATACGCACGGGATATCTCGAAAACGCGCTTAGTAAGCTCACGATTTCATCAGGAGTTACCTTGCATCAATATAGCCATGGCCCGGTTTTCTGGGCTGAGCAAACGTGGCCTGCTGCGGGGATCCAAGACAGCGATTTGCAACTGCGACTCTTCCAACGGTCGCGTACTGTCGTGAACGATAGCTACACTGGTCCGTGGTCCTGGTTTCGGCTATCACGCAGCGGAGATGTCATCCTGAAACCCGACCTAGGTTTGGCGGAGGCTACTTTTGCCGTCACTGATGGTACCGCAAAGCTCCAATTTGACGCGCAGCAGCGGCACAACCCGTTTGCTCCAGGCTTCTTCTCAAAATTCGATTTACCGAAATCTCTTTTTGTAAATGAACATAATCCCGTATTGGTTGACAGCTCTTCTCCGGTGGAAAACCAATAATGCAGTGCAGTTTCCATCGTTTAAGACTGCTAAACGTTCTAGGTTTCGTTCCATTACAGGCGAAATAAAGTGAAATTATTTATGATCAATGGCCGCAACCTTCGGGCAAAAATATCATTTACGTTCGCTGAAAATCAAACGTACTGCAACCCCGCTATAATTTCAGTAATAAAGGTACTCTCATGAGTAAATATGCAACGGATTTAGGCGAAAATATTCCTTGGGCAATAGCAAGCACTTTGGGCGGCTTTCGCGTCGATGATAAAACTATTCGTGCCGCCTACGATGACATACGCGGTGAGGTTGACGACTTTAATGTTAAGGCACCGCCCAATCCACTTTTTGTAGGCCACGGGTTCACTGACGGACGGTCACCTCGCTCCGTAGAATACATGGCCCATCGCGCATTTAAAAAAGTGGGTGGGGCCGCCTTGTCAAATGCAGGAGATCTTGCGTCTCAGGTGACACAGGTCGATGTTTCTGGCATTTTGCTTCACGCTAATGCAACTGGATCGACCGGAGCACACATGAAAATGCTGCGTGGTATTGCAATGAAGTATCCCCGCAGTTCAACCGTTCGTAAATGGATGGAGATATGCATGGTCGCCAAATCGGCTAAAGCGGGCATACGTGGAACTAAGTTAGTCGGGGCGGTTATTCCCATTGGAGCGTTGGGTATCGCAACAAATGTCATCGCAAATTTAGGGCGTACGGGTGTGCGGATGAATTACGGGACTGTCGTTAACAAGGTTGCTATGGAGCTACATTGGCGTGCAAACGTCGAAATGCGATTATCAGGTGTTGGTGGTGGAAAAATCACAACAAAGGTGAATGGTCCGGCCAGTGCAGTCATGTTTGAGATCTTCCGGCGCCGTGGCGCCACCCGGTTTTTTGGTCAGTATGATGTGGCTAACATTATTTCGGAGACTGGTGGTTGGTTCGCTTTGCGCGATAAGTTGCTTTTGATGTAATAGTCCAACAGTTTTTGTAAGAGAGGCCGCAAAGAAGCATTGCAAACCAAGCGTATCATATGGAGAGGGCAACTAGCGGCTGAACGCATTTCTGGTAACTTGTCAGAACGAGAGCGACTTAACCGTGAGTACGAGATGTTGACGCTTTTTGGCGGCACTCACGCGCCCAAAGTTTTGTGCTATGAAAATAGTGCAGGCTCAGTCCGTCTCGTCCGAAGTTGGTTAGATGGTTCTACGCTGGATCAAGTAACGCGCTGCGAAAGGGCTAAGATTATTGCAAGATTGCGCGAAATGCTTAGGAAAATTCATGAAGCTGGCTGGATTCACGGTGATTTGAAGCCTGAGAACATCATCTCTGCATCAACCGGACCAGTTTTGATTGACTGGGAGCATGCAGCACCTATTGGGGCTAAGGTAAGTAGACTGTCCGCTCGCGCTGTGACCGTCGGTATGACACATCCTGACTTGATTTGGGGACGTGGATCTGTTCGGAGAAGGTTTGATTTCTATGCCTTAGACCAAATTGCAGCAGTATCGATTAATTGCAGTTGTTAACTAGAACGCCCGTCGTTGTGAGCTAGCATGTAGGTATCAGTCACTGGCCTTAAGGCAAAAAACCTGTACGCCTCTCTGAATTTTTAGCTTCTTACCATCCCTGTATTTAGGGCTGCACAAAAAAACTGATGGTATTGTGC
>Ga0209712_10003629_pt1 | contig 12468 bp, 4 predicted proteins | sample ArcOceMetagenome_FD_187443 | JGI IMG/M metagenome (GOLD analysis project Ga0209712, IMG submission 187443) | Marine eukaryotic phytoplankton communities from Arctic Ocean - Arctic Ocean - Greenland ARC118M Metagenome (SPAdes) (version 2) | ecosystem: Environmental > Aquatic > Marine > Oceanic...
CCATTTACGGAATTAGCTGTTAAGTATTCAGATACGTCATTGATAATATCATCTGCGGCGTAATCAATTGATTCTGCAAACACAGTGTTACCAATAATATTTACGGCCGTTGATTTTGGAGCAAAGAATGTAGTTGTTCCTTTTGCTCGCATTGAGATATCACCGAACTGAGTACCACTGTTGTTCAGCGTCATTTGTCCACCGTTCAGTGCATAGAACGCACAACGAACAAAGATTGACAAAGAACCAATACCGTTAACACCAGCACCGTCTCTAGCAACATATCCTAAACCGTTTTGAGTACGAGGTGTAAAACCAAAACAAAGTACGTAGGTATATAATGAATCGGTATCAAGTACTCTTCTATCTGCAAGTACACAACCGCCACCACGACCAACCGCTCTGTTAGGGAAATCATCAATTCCGATAGAAGCAATTGTTGCTGTACCACCAGATTCAGAAGTTATTGTATCACCAACCGCAAATCCTTGACCGTTCTTAAGGTTACGAACTCGAATTGTACTTGAAGAATTTACATCACCAGGTACTACACCTTTCTTTGCATCTAATTTATCATCCCAAGATAGGAAACCAATAGCACCAGATGAGAATACAACTTCATCATCAATATTCCATAAGCTTAGTAAAGGATCACTGCTGTTTCCTGTAACCCCTGATAGTACAAATGTTTGACCAAGGTCAGCAAGAGTACCTTTTGAGTTATAAGGATTAAGAGGTGGTTCAACATCTTGGCGTAAGAAGTTAGATAACTGAGTACTATCTCTTAAGTAAGGTGAACGTAATAACTTGGCACCAGGACGATAGGCAATTGCGAAACCACCTTCTGGGAAGTCAAAGTTATCAACTTTAAAGTTCTGGTAACCAAATCCTTGAACGTAACCACCAGATCCTACAAGAATACCGTTATTGTTTTCGTAGCCAGGTAGCATTTCAATAACTGTTGCGTACTGACCTGCAGTTGAAGTACAAGAACAGTCATCAGGCAACATCAAGTTACCTTTTGTATAATAAGTACCAGGACCTACTGAAATATGAACAGCGTTGTTAATTGCGTTACGATTTAATTCGCCGCCTGCTTTTTCTAAACAAAGTTCAAATGCTCTTTCCAGTGTTCTTACTGGTTGCATCATTGTTCCTGGGTTATCATCGTCACCAGAACCGGCATCTACATTAACTTTAAGTGCCTGTGCTGTTTTCTTTGATACTTCAGAGAATAGTTGTCCGAAGTTTATTTGTTCTGTATCGCCTGTCTTTTCGTTACGAATTGCGAAGTAACTTTCATCATCGATTGGTGCCTCAAACTCTTTGCTGAGATTCATATCGAAGTCGACAAGTTGAGATTTATCAACTATGCCTGTAAAGGTTGATCCTGTTATTGTACCATTATCGAACGATGATCCGTTTGCACTTAAGCCTTCAGCAGTTGAACTACCAATTGACATGTTAGTGGCAACAACATTATTCATCGTACCAGTGTATGTACTGCCACTTATGACACTGTCTGTAATAGTTGAATCATCAATCGTTGAATTGGTCAAGACAACGTTATTGCCTGTACCGTCGTTAAACTGAGAACTTGTTATGACAACATTATTTGCTGTGCTATTTGCTATTGTACCGTCAGTGTAAGATGAGTTAATAATTGTTGCATTATCAATATCACCGTCTGTATAGGTGGCATTAGTAATGTCGGTATTATTCATCGTACCATTAAGAATGGCAGTAGCATCAATCTGGCCAGCATTAAACTGTGAGGCGGTGATGATAGTATTATTTGCTGTAGAATTTGTAATTGATGAGTTATCAATCGTTGAATTGGTCAGGACAACATTATTGCCTGTACCTTCATTGAACTCTGAACTTGTTATGACAACGTTATTAGCAACACTATCGAATAATCTTGAAGACGTAATCGTTACGTTATTGGCAACACTATCATTTAGTGCTGAACTCGTAATGACAAAGTTATTAGCAGTTCCGTCAAGCAAAGTAGTATTGGTAAAGATATTATTATTACCAGTACCTTCTGAGAAATCAGAGAACGTAATTGTTACGTTATTTGCTGTACTGTCAAATATCTCGCCAACACTAAACGTTGAGGAAGAGATGGTAATATTGTTAGCAACCGAGTCGGTCATTACCGTATCTTTGATTGTACCACGGACAAAGTTAGTATCTTCGATTTCAGAATTATCTATATCAACGTTGTCTAGACGCGAATCAGACATTCTCACACCAGAGATAGTTCCTCCAGTGATCGTTATTCTAGAAAAGATTTCATATTGAATTGCTTCAACTAATTCTTTTCTAGTTATATTACTTGTACCGTCGTCACCTTGGACTAGATTAACAATAACGAACAGGTCTTCTGTTCTAGTATTGGCACCTGTAATCGGAGGTAGTTCTGAAATTTTTGCCATCTTTAGTCTTTTCCTTGTGGTATTACCTTATTATTTATAAGACCAATACATCAATTACTCTTTGTTTATAAGCTTGTTTTCTAAAACATTTACCTTTTCACTCAAATCTTTTATTGCATTTATTAGCAACGGCACTAATTGTTGGTATCTTACTGCTTTGTAAGTACCATCTTCCATTTCAATATCATAAACTACTTCAGGAACTAACTCTTCAATCTCCTGAGCAATAACACCAGGATGCGTATCCTGAGGTCTGTTTTTATAGTTAAAGGTATATGTCTTTATTTGTTCTATCGTTTCCAATCCTTTATCGAGAGGAACAATATTTTCTTTTAATCTTTCGTCTGATGCAGATCCGTTTGTCGTTACATCACCAGCAAATACTGCGTTACCTGTGTCTCCATCAATTTGGGCTTTAATAGTTGATCCGCCCGAGAAGAATGTTGTTGTGTTCTCGCTAACGTCATGATGATAAGTTTTATTACCACCGTTAGAAACATAATTATATGAATCACCAAAAGTATAGATTGCACTATACACATTCATGTTTGATGCAAAATCAACTAACTGTGTGTTAGTACCACCGACGTATCTAGCAATTCTTAAATAACCTTGACCACCTGAAGCTCTGCCTTCTATATAGCCATAGTTATTAGCGTCAACATAACCGCCTGTTCCAATAAACTTATTACCTGTATATGTATCTAGTTCACCTTGACCATCAAAAGAAATAACACCAGTTGAAGAGTTAACGTTAATACCGTCTCCGCCTGTTACTGCAGCTCTTACTCTTGCCGTTGTATGATAAAGATTAGATGTACCTTCCGATACATCATCAGTACTTAAACCGGCTCCGCCTGGGCCAATTGATAAAGAACCAACTGTTAACGTGCCAGTTACATCCGCATCTTGGGTTATAGCTAAGTTAGGAACTGTTAAAGTTCCTGCGGTTGATAATGAAAACTTATTAGGAGTAACACCTGTATTAATAATAAAGTTACCAGGATTTGAATTTTCTAATCCTACGTCCCAAGATAAAGAACCGTTACTATATCGTGTTTGTGCACCAGCACTATTTAAGAAAGTTGTTGTTAATTGAGAAGCACCTGTAACTTTAAAAGCACCATTAACATTAACCGGAGCGCTACCAGTGACAGCTTCAATTGTATCGGTACTTATCTTTGTAGAACCAATTACATTAGCTGCAGTAAAGTTTCCAGTAAGTGTTGCACTGCCTGGTGTTGTGCTACCGCCTGGTGCTGCCGTCACTACATTAGTAGCTAATAGTTCAACTATCTCGTTTGTCTTGTTAAACCAATTTTGGAAGGTTTGCGAAGTTGTTATACTACCTAGATCCTGAGCCATTTATTTTTCTTCCAGTTTTTCTATTCTTTGGTAAATATCAAGAATACTCTTTTTAATATCCACTAAGTCATTTTGTATTCGGTCTACTTTGCGATAATAGTTCCGTTCTATTTTATATTTATTGAGAGCGGCAGCATCAGTACTAAGAATTGCTCCATTTGTTTTATCTCTATTAATACTCATTATGGTTCCTATAGTTCCTATGTCAATGCTAGGCCGCGGTAATCTTTTAGTGTTGGCGCGTTGTGTATGTTTGGAGATAGTAAATCAATACGAATTTGGAATCTCTTGAATCCTTCAAACACTCCACTCTGTGATGTATAAGTTAGTGGTCCACTTTCAACGGAACCAGTTTTGTTTGCATCTTTAATTTTATATTTAAATTCTCTGTAATCACGTAGGTTTGATATTGTAGAATAAGATCCTACTCCTTCAAACTTTTCTAATTCAGTCCATGCTAAGGAATCAAACGAATCAGAGTCATATTGATTTTGAGCTTTAATATAAACTTTAATATCTGTTCCTGAAGGACGATACGCAGAAAGGATTAGGTTGAAATCTTCAGCATCAAGATCTTCCGCTAATTCAATTTTCTTACTAATATATTTTGCAGTTGTATCAGAATCATTAGTAATCTTATATTGATATGCAATAAGTTTAGACGATTCAATATCAATGAACGGAGTAGATGTTACGTTACTTCCATTCTCCATTGCGATATTTATTGTGAATGCTTTAACACCGGCTGGATCGTTTGATTTACTATAAAGAATAACACCTTTCTCTGCGAAATGGTTGTTATCATTAAACTGCATTGTCTTCAAGTAAGTAGTTGATGTACTAGAAGGAGGTACAAAAGTTCCTGTTAGCGAAGTTCTTGAAGTTGAATCATTTGCCTTCATAATCATAGGTTGGACATAACTTAAGTTGATATCGTTAATAGCAGAAACATTTGCCGTTGAAGTACTATCAAGACCAACTATATTTGCACCTACGTTAAATTGTTTTGTGGTAGTTGCAGAAGAATGAGCAACATGACATTCGTAAGGATTTCTTTGAACATCATATAGATCTAATTCACCGGCAACGACAGGCATATGAGTACCTGCTCCAGAGAACGAAGGCGGAGTTTCCAATATAGCCGTAGTGGCATTTGTGATTGAAGCAATCTTATGTATTTCTATTTTAGCCGAAGCAGTATTTACAATTCTTATATAATCACCAGCAGCATAAACTGTATCGAGTGCTTGTGCGCCCGTTATTGTTTTAGAACCTGCGGTAGTATTAATACCTGTATTGCCAGGAGTGGATAATAATTGATAAACTAATTCACCTGGTGTAAACCTTCCTGTGATATTACTTAATGACAGGAATTCGTGATTTGCGTTTGTTAATTTAACAGTACCCGTTGAAGAATTAAAGTTATGCCTTCTTATAGCAAATTTAATATCTTCGTCTTGGTATGATTTCCAAGCAGAGTTATTTGTTGAAGTAAATAGAACACCGTCACCCCAATCCTGAGTAATAGCAGAACCTTTTGTTGCTCCTGGTGTTAAATCAATTCCACCAACTTTAGAAGTATAAATTAAGTAATTAGGATCTGATGCATCAGGTTGTACTACAATTGAGTATTCTTTTTCAACATCTAAACGTACAGGCGCCTCAAAGGTAAATGTTGTTGCTGTCGAAGCATCTTCAGAAGTATTTACATTAGCAGGTAATTTATGAACATTTGCGAATGGTAAGATTCTGTTTGTAGGATAACCATTTACTACTTCACGTATTTGTAAAGATACTCCGTTCAATGCAGCTGCATCATCACCACCTGAACCTGTCTGAGTTGGTTTACGACGGAAGTATACATCAATATCAGATAAGTAAATTGAATTAGAACCTGCACCCATACCTTTCTTAACAAAGAATGTTTGCGCAAGTGGATCTCTTCCTCGAATACGTCGAGCAACGTTTCTTGTTGTTACTGTTGTATTTACATCAAAGTTTGGAGATCTTGTTGAAGTTGTTAAACTTGTTTTCTCAACACTGAAGTTATATGCTCGATATGTAACAAATCCTTTACTTGTTGAAGCAGAAGAAATATTATCATATACGCTTACATCGGCAATTTCTAATACTCTATCACCTACATAGAATGTTTCAGCAGGTAAATGGAACACTGCTCTTAATACACCGTTTGCATCTGTTAGAACTGAAGCTCCTTTATCACCATACCTACCAACTTCTCCAACTGTATCAGCTGTAATTGAACCTGGCATTATATGGGCATCAACGTTCACTCCATCAAAGAAGAAGTAATGTCTTTGATTAGGTCTTAATCCTGACATATAAACTTTGATATCTCTTGCGGCCATATACGGTTGGAATCTAAAGTCGGAAACAAATTCACCAACAAACGCTTCTGTTGTTCTTGAACTATCAATAGTAATTTCGCTTGATCTTGTTGTGATAGCTGTTGTTTCTGTTCCTGCCCCACGTCTTCCATCTGCTACAAAATTTCTAACAGAAGATGTATCAGTCATAGGTAAGAATGCTTGAATCTCATCAACGAATTCTTGGAAAGGAGTAGTTAAATCAATATCAATAGAAGCAGGATTAACTGTTGTATCATAAGCAGCATCGTAAGGTGGAGATATAACTCCATCACCTACATACTTATAGAAGTTACTTACACAATTTCTAAAGTTCGATGCATACGGCTGATTAATAACCTCAACATTTGAATTCCTTCCTACAGTCGCTGCCTTAGCATCAGCAGTGGATGGGAAGATCGAAGAGCCTGACGCCGAATCGTATATCAAATCTAATGGGAATGTTTTTAACGAAGGAGTTAAAATTTTCTGATTAAACGGTATTGCGGCATTGAACTGTGGATGATTGATTTCTGATAACTGTAAATTGTTAAAAGGATCTACAACGAAACCGTTCTTAAATCTGTTTAAACCGTTCTCATCACGTACAACTAAATTATCTGTTTCAGATTCTAATTGATTCAATGAAATATAGTATGCCATGTTATCAATCTTCTTTTCAAGATCGTGCATATCTTTCATTGTGTAATTCTTAACACCTGTTGCTCTTGGCTTAATGCTATAACCAGGTTTACGAAGAATATCAGCCTGCTTCTTAGATAACGCAGGGAAAGTTGGAATCTCAACATTTGCGATTGCTAATTGATCTGCTGTAAGCTTTGGTGGAACAGGCATTTTCTGTTCTTCACCTTTAATGATAACAATCTCGCCATAAGAATCGCAAGCAATTGTATCAATTCTTGATAGGTAATGTTCTATACTTGTTTGTAATGATTGTTGTGCAGCAGGAACCAACGCAGCTCCTTTACCACTAAACGATACTGTATTGAATCCAACCTGCGTTCCAATTGTTGGAGCATTACCTATAACTGCCAAATAATTTGCAGATGTATCTTTATTCACATGCGGTCTGAAATCAAAGCAATCTCTTAAGTTATATGTTTGACCTGACTCTGATACATAAGAAGGAATATCAAACTTACTTAGAGTATTAGGATAACTGTTAATTGTAAAGAAGTATTTACCAGTTGAAGTATCTACCTCAAAGCATTGCAGATTAACCGTCATAACACCGCTTGGCTCAGGACGACCTTCAATATATTCTACATAAGATAGATCGTAAAAAGTATCTTTCTGATTCTCTTTTAATCTAAAGCTGCTTGTAAAATCTTCTCCTGATGCATTTGTAATACTTACAATTTTAAATACATCTGGGAAACCTAAACTGTATTGTGTTTTAACGTTTGAGTAACTAAACTTAATATAAGTATCACGTAATGTTTTAGCATAAGGTGAGATACCATCCGATGAACCGATCTGTCTTTTATTATAAAATACTTCTACTGAACCATTTAAACCACTTGCACAAACAATATTAAGTTGTGAATTATTCAAAGCGGTGGTGGTACTTATAACAGGATATGTTGTTCCTGCCAAGTTAACTCGAATATCGTCGTTAAGACAATTAAAATCTTCGCCTGGTCCTGCAGTTAATGTAATCGTGCCGGTTGTTGCCGTTCCTGTATTCTGAGCTCTACAAGGAACAAGAGTATTTGATGTTGCGAATATTCCGTTAATACCAGTATCAAAGACTAATGCTTTTCTTCCTGTTTCTTTAATAACAGGTGAACCGATAGAATTTGTTCTTATAGGTACATCACCACTACCATCTGATAATTTGGTAATGTCTTTAATAGCTTGAGCACCGTTATATACAGCAGAGTGAATATAGATTCTTTTGTCTGTTATGTTTTGTACTGAGACTGCACCAACTGAACTACTTCCTGATGTTTGAGCATCTGCTGATGAAAGAATACCTAAATTCAAATAACCTTGCGAGGCACTTGTAGTATCAATTTCAAAATAGTTTCCATATTCCATTGAAACGTTTTGATTGTTAACTGTTTCGGTTTGTCCTATTTGATCTATTTGGAATGAACGTTCACCAGAATTTTCTACTCTATAACCTTTCACATATGCAGTGCCAGGTCCAACGACACATTGTACTTCACTATTGGCAGCACCAGTAGGAATACGATCATCAGTAGTTATTGGGAACGTTTCTAAAATGTAATTACCAGATTCTTCGTAGGTACGTCGAGCCATTTCTTCGCCCAATACGTTGTATTGAGAAACGTCTCTTACAGTAATTGCATTACCATTTTGATAACGAGCCAACGTAAAGAAGTCTGAATTCTGAGTTCCGGCTGAAGTTTCCAATACTGTTAACGTAGGAACAAGTTTTAATCTGTCTGCACCTGGGGCATTTTCATTCCTAGAACCGTTTGCATTATCGTATAGGCTGTTATCTTGTAGGTTATTAATTAATTTTTCTGATACTAAATAACCAACTGATTTATTATCGGCAACATTACTATATTTTTCGACAACCAATCTTTGTTCTGCTGTAAATATAAAATGGCCTTTCTGAAATACAATACCAGGAGCAGCTTCGATACCGAATGCTCTACCAACATGTGGATTTCCTGCTGTAGGCGAACCATATACTGCAAGGCCTGTGTTAACAACAATATTAACTGATAAGGCTTCGTTCGTGGTTCCTCTTAAATATTTGAATCTCGTTACAACTAACGCTTCACCAGCTTGGAATTGAGTTTGACCTGCATTACCAATGTTAGTGTAGTTAATAAAGAAAGTATTTAGATTTGGTGGTCTTGTTTGAAAACCCTTTGCGGCTTGAACGATTTCTGCTTTAAGGCCAGAAGATTGTCCTTTTACCTGATAAACATAGTCAAGTTCAACTTCTTGACCTGCTAATGTTTCAACCGCAGATGTACTAATAAATGATTCTGCATTGAATCCTGTAGGGCCGTCATTTAGTTTTACGTATTGAAGATCATCAAGTTCTGTAAAGTTACAGCCTTTTACAATTGAGCCTTCTTTGAATACGTTATCTCCAAATGATTCTACCTGATTTTGAAGTATGCTCTGGAGTTGTGTAAGTTCTCTTGCCTGTATCGCGTACCCAGGCTTGAACATAACTCGATAGAACTGCTTCTCGGCATCATAGTCATCGAAGTATGGTGCTTGGTTTAAGTTTTTATTAATAGGCATCTTTACTTACGTTCCTTAAAATTCCAGTACAAATTTAAATTCTTCTCGCGAGAGATCGGTTCTTGCTAGTGGGAAGAAGTCCTCCATGAAGTACACTTCGCCCGTTCTCTGTTTGTAATCCGAATATGTAACATTATCTGCTACAGGATTATTTATTGTTATTCTCTGACCAGTATTTGAGGTTATTGCTAAATTTGGATTAAATGATGTATCTCCATTACCAACCAAAGCATTATTTCTATATGGTCCGATATATTCTGCTAAAAATACCGTATTTGAAGTTTCGTCAATCTCGTGTATTTGAGCGCTAAAGACAACTTCGTTATTTACATCAATTTGGGTGATTGTGCTATTTGCGTTTAATCTTCCATAATCATTTGTTACAATTGCGATTCTATTATCAAAGACATCAGGTTCAGGTGCGGTATTTGCTTGACCGCTTCTCCATGTAGCCACGCCTGCCATATCTCTGAAAGTCGGGCTTCTTACAATACCAATACAGCCGTAAGTATTCTTATCTCCGATCTTTGTATTGTCTTCTGCTGTAATGAATCCATACATTGAAAAATGTTTACATCTAAATTCATCCAACAGACTATAACCATGACCGCCTTTCGGTTCAATGATAGGTTGAATAATTGCTCTTACATCTGCTGATTCAGTTCCGCCTGGGTTAAAATCAATGAGAGGATCTACAACAGTCGCAATAGCGTTATTGTATCCTGTACCTTTATTTAAAAGAATAATTTTATTAATACCACCATTATCAATTTCAGGTACTGCTACTGCTCCATCACCGTCTCCGCTAATTTTAACGCGAGGGAAGATTTTAATATTTGCATTAATCGTTGCTGTTGATACTAGGAAGTCTGTTAAACCTTTCCATGTACCACCTGACGTATATCCGCCAAAGCCAGTACCATCAAGATTCAACGTTAATAATGAATTTGTTTTTAATTGGAATGTATCTGCATTCACAACTTGTACATAAAAAGTAGTTGCAGCAAGTGTATCTGTGTCTGCTTCATTTACATTTAATTCTGACATACCAACAACGTTTCTAAATGTAATTGGTTGACCATTTACTAAGTTATGAGATGTTGATGTAATTACGACAGGCGATGCTAGAGTTGCATTCTCTACGTTCCCGCGCCGTGGATTTGATAATTCTTCACCTACAGTAATTTCCGCCAGACCATTTCCTTGAATCAGATTATAAGCTTTTATTTCAAATAGATTCGTAACACTTGAACTTGGGTTTGTGGCATAAAAGAATTGACCTGTATAGTAATTTTCTGTTGCTTGCCAATCTTGCTCTTTTGGATCAATTTCTAATTTAACATTACCGTGAGAAGAAGGACCGCCAACTCGCTCTGGTGGACGACCATCGCCTTTTATAAGACCACTCTTTTCTTCGTACCCATTATTAACAATAGAATTAGTAACTTGAATCTCAGATATACCACCACCGTAAACCTCTGCTGGTTCAACGGTTGCAGTAGGATCAATTGGTATATAACCTAAAGCGTTATAACCTTCGAATTGTAATGTAGTGAGACGATACATATACTTCCAAACATAACCGTCAGCAGTTTCGTATACTTGATTTATATTAGCAGCATCAAAAGTAGGTGGTGCTTGTGAACCAACGTCTTCGTTATTATTAAGGCATTTATAAACTCTGTAATCATCAGTGTCGTTATCGTTTGGACCGACTACGGCATAAAAGTTTAAACCATCAAGATCTATTTTATCATCGTATTCAGCATACACAATACCTCGTTGCCAAGGGTAATACTTTATCATAAAGTTAATATCTTGATTGCGTATCTTTTTACCAAATAACGTCTTTTCTAAAAATTCGTTTTGTGAAGTAGCAGAATCAACAGGCTCAATTCCACCTATGCTAGAAACAAACATATAATAGTCGTCATTAGCCTTTGCGTCAGCAATGAATAACTTATTAACGTCTTGATTAAAATTGTTTGTTAGAATTTCAGCCATTGTAATTTAATTCTCTATATTTTAGTTTATTTATATCCATTGAACTAACCTCTCTTTCTTATTCTTGGCCTTGGATACGCTAATCCACTTGTAGGTCTTGCTTTTGCATTTACTTTTGGAAAACTCATTCCTGTTTCAGGTCTTTGGTTAATCCATCTTAATATTCTATTTGGTGAACCCTGTAGACTATTGAAATCAGTACTACTGTCAGTTCCTGTATCATACATTACATCTTTAGTTGCGTTTGCTTCTATCCAAGCATTGGCTTCAGCTTGAGTTATATTAGGATTGCTTTCTGCAAGTAATGCAAGTACACCACAAACTTGCGGACTCGCCATGCTTGTTCCGCTAATCTTACCGAGATAATACGAACTATTTCTAGAATCAGTAATACCACCATAACTATTTGTTAAAAATGAACTCATTATATTATCACCAGCTGCATGAACATCAACTGCGTTACCACAAGTTGAGCTAACTCTTTTACGATCATCTCTATAAACATCTACAGCACCAACATTTAAAGTAGGTTCATTCTGGCCAAGCGAGCTTGGTCTATTACTCGGTATGATAGCTGCATACGGATTTGATCCATTTCTTAGGTACAAGTAATTTTGATAATCCTGATCACCCAACTTAACATTTTTCTGAGCGTTGTTTCCTGATGACGTTACTATAATAATACCATCGGCTATTGCGTCATCGATATCTGCATTGATTGAGTTTGAAGCATAAGCGATATACCAATTGCCGTCAGATGGTACATGTACACCTCTTGCTTCTAATTCTGCATCAGTTAAATCACTACCTTGATCACCCCACTTATCGTAGGTTACTCCTCTATATCTAAGTATGCCAACTCCATCATTAGGACCGTTTGTAATAGAACTATCTTTAGTGATACCACCGTTATAACTGTTATTAGTTATTGTAGGATTTCTTCTACCAGTTTCTGCGTTAATTGGTTTTGTGTTATGCCATTCACGAATGTAATCCCATAACGTGAGCGGAGTAAGAGGTGAACTATTCACAACTTG
>Ga0209712_10003631_pt1 | contig 12463 bp, 12 predicted proteins | sample ArcOceMetagenome_FD_187443 | JGI IMG/M metagenome (GOLD analysis project Ga0209712, IMG submission 187443) | Marine eukaryotic phytoplankton communities from Arctic Ocean - Arctic Ocean - Greenland ARC118M Metagenome (SPAdes) (version 2) | ecosystem: Environmental > Aquatic > Marine > Oceanic...
GCGAACAAAGAAGTTGGAATTGCATTGATAGAAACTCTATGCGTGTGTGCACGAAAGATTGGCAAGGAAAGATGGCTACCGCTGTATCATCTTGCAGCAAGGAATTCTGTTTTGCAATGGCACCGGAAATTTAATGTTGTAGATCCGCAAGCTCTTCCTGACGATAGTTTGCAAAATTCTCAAAGGGGACCACAGTGCGTCGGTTTGAAAGAGTACGATGACTTAATTCAAGGTTTTATATCTTTGCAAATTTTTAATGACAATGGTTTGGGAGATAACGATGATGAAATACAACAACCAAGTGGGATTGAAAGCTCAAATCATCCTCTCATGCATGAACTCAACCCTCCCCCCCAGAGTAAGAATCAAGTCGTCTCTCAAATCAATTTATCTCGCTCATGGGACGTATCCCAAAAGCAGACGAGAGAAGATTGGGATGAGTGGATGAGACACTTCGCAATTCAATTGCTACGGGAAGCACCTGCCACGTCATTGAGGGCAACTGCTGAACTAGCATATGCTTATCAGCCGCTTGCTCGCGAACTATTCAGTGCAGCATTTGCATGTTGTTGGTCGAAATTGTCCGATGAATATCGCGCTAGTCTTATTCAAGCGTTAAAAACAGCTTTTTTTGCAGACGTTTCACCCGAAATACTCCAAACCTTATTAAATCTTGCCGAATACGCAGAAAGAGATGGAATTCCTGGTGGCCTTCCAATCGAGATTGATATTCTAGCCGAACTTGCTCTCAAATGTAGATCGTACGCCAAAGCACTTCATTACAAAGAAAGAGAACACGAATTGGGGGGAGGAGGACATTGCATCGAAGATCTCATTACAATCAACAGGAAGCTAGACCTACCTCGTAAGTTGAACGTGAATTTTAGGCATATCTACAATCATAGACATCGTGGATGTATCTGACTCTCTTTTCTCAAAAATAATAACTGCAGAGGCTGCATTGGGTGTCCTCAAAGCAGCCCAGTTCGAGCTTGAGAAATCTGGAGTACAATCATGGGATAAAATGTATCACTTTTCATTGGCTAATGATAAGCGTACCGAATTCTCCTCGAGGATATTTCACCGGCACCAAGGTGAAGGTCTAGCTTACAGTGTGATTTCCACAGCAGACGACATTGCAGCTCGGGGTGCTGGTGACTGGGACGGGGTAGAAATGCAAGAATCGTGGCTTGCAAAGCTTGGCTCGTGGTCTGATGCATTAGCAATGTACCAGCGTAAACTTCAAGAAAATCCCAATGACATAGATACTGTGCTTGGATGCATGAATTGCCTTAATGCCCGTGGCGAATGGAAACAGGTTTTGGAGTTGTCAAACACGAGTTTTGCCGCCTTTACCGTAAATGATGCATCGCATCGAGAATTTAGAAAAGCCATCAAATTCTGTGCACAGGCGTCTTGGAGGTTGGGCCAATGGGAAGATCTTGAACGGTATTCAGAGAGTCTCCTGGACAGCAATCTTGAACCTTTTTCTGGTAATACAGCACGTCCAGATTTTGACGGTTCTTTCTTCAGTGCGATATTAAATATCCACAGAAAGAAATGGGCTCTTGCCGCTAGCTTTATTGACGACGCGCGGCGATCCATGGATTCTCGCTTTACTGCTCTCATGGCAGAATCGCGCAAGAGAGCGTACCCTAGCATGGTTACCGCCCAGACTCTCTCGGAAATGGAAGAAATCATTTCATTTCGAAAGCTTGAAGAACGTGCGGATGCGAGTACCGATAAGCATCGTGCGAATAAGGAGGATAAAGAGGATGCCAGAGCTCATTTGATTCGTTTATGGAGAAAGCGACTTGCAGGATGCAGAGTTGATGCTGAGGTCCATTCTTCTATTCTCGCTGTTAGATCGCTCGTACTAGGCCCGATGGACGAGGTTGGTGCAACTCTGACTTTAAGTGCTTTGTCACGCCAAGCTCAAAAATACAAACTGAGTGAGAGGGTCCTCTTGGAGCCTCTTGAACAGCTGGGAGCCAATCTCAAATCTCCTATTTTTGGATATAACTTGCCACCCAACCTATCTATCGGGCTTTTGAAAACTAGACGCCAAGCAACAATTGACTCAAATTTTCCAATAGATGTAATAGTCTCTTCAGATGCCGGGGATTTTTTTCCTCCATACGGAAGCACGCACCAAAGTTATTGCCAAGAACTTGTTGAAGCTGCTGGGAGCATCGAGAGGTAAATATTTTTCCTTGTTGTGTTAAGACGGAATCAGCTCAATGCGCCTTTCCTTTTCTAACTTTTTCCCTTCGAAAAACAGTTTGCGTGTACAGCATCGTCTTTACTTTGCATACTTGAAACATCTGTGGGCAATGAATATGCGTGATAAAGCTATGAATAGACTAAGTCGACTTGCTGATGTTGTCGATTTAGTCGCTCAAGCTGACGTTGCGACACAAGATCTACGGGTCTCGTGCTGGTTAAAACTCGGGGAATGGAAGATAGCAACTTCTCACAGTCACGCCTTTTCTCTGGGTAAAGAGACTCAATACGAGGTACTGATAGCATTGAAGCGAGCAACATACGAGAATATGAATGGGTACAAGGCTTGGCACATGTGGGCACTTCTCAATTTTCGGCTTGCTCAACAGCATGACGAAAATAGACACAATATTCTCAGAGAATCTGCACCGCGCCCCCTCGCGTCAGCAACTGCACTCGGCTTCTCGAAAACATTGCAGAGTCACGTTGCTGCTGCAGTTCAGGGCTTCGTAAAGGCGATTTGTCTTGGTACAAAGCGGTGGAGCGCGTCAGTTCAGCAAGACCTCTTAAATTTTCTTACTTGTCTTTTCAGATACGGACACGTGAACGGCGTGGCTGAAATCATAAACGCAGAAATCGGCGACGTGGCGCTAGAAGCCTGGCTTGGAGTATTGCCACAGCTGCTCGCAAGAATTCACATGAAGTCCTCTTCTGTTCGATCGGTGCTGCACCCACTCCTGACTCGGCTCGGTAAAAAACACCCTCAGGCTCTGATGTATCCATTGTCGGTTTTGGTGAAAAGCCCCGTGCAAGAAAGAAAAGATTCCGCTGAAAGTCTCATGAACTCGTTGAAGAAGCATTCTTATGGATTGGTGGAGGACGCTTTGATGGTTTCATCTGAACTCATCCGGGTTGCTATCTTGTGGCTAGAACAATGGCACGAAGGTCTTGAAGATGCATCGCGCCTGTATTTTGGGGAAGGAAATGTTTCAGGTATGCTAGATGTCCTCCTTCCTTTGCATATAGCACTTGATCGCGGCCCGTCAACACTTCGAGAAACAGATTTCCACCAAACATTTGGTCGGGACTTGGCAGAAGCTTATACTTATGTCAAAGAATACAAACGTTTGGTGAAGGTCGACGGCGGGAAAATTCCTACACAAGGTGGATTTCTAGGTCCAACCAACCTGACCCAACAAGATGCTTTGTTGTCGCAAGCTCAAAACGCAGAAAATTGCATGAATGCTGCCTGGGATTTATACTACACAGTTTTCAGAAAAATCAACAAACAACTTCCTGGTCTAACAACTCTCGAACTAGGTCATTGCTCACCGGCATTACTTCAGGCTCACAGTTTGGAGCTCGGAGTACCAGGATCTTATCGCGTGGATGGCAGTTTTGTAAAGATTGAGCGATTTTATCCAAGTGTTCAGGTAATTACAAGCAAGCAAAGACCACGAAAAATTGTATTGAGAGGCGGCGACGGGAAAGATTACGTATTCTTGCTAAAGGGTCACGAAGATTTGAGACAGGATGAGCGAGTAATGCAATTATTTGGTTTGGTAAATGCTCTTTTAGCAAGAGATCGACGGACCAATAATCACGACCTGAATATCCAACGATATACAATCACGCCGTTGTCCCATAATGCAGGAGTCGTCGGCTGGGTCCCTCATTGTGATACTCTTCATAGCCTCATCCGTGATTACCGCGCTTCCAAGAGAATCCCCCTCAACATGGAAAATAGAGAGATGCTGAAATGTTCTCAAGATTATGAGCATTTGACAGTGATGCAAAAGGTCGAAATATTTTCTGAAGCTCTAGATCAAACCACTGGGAAAGGCAATGATATTCACGACGTATTGTGGATCAAAAGTACCAACAGCGAAGAGTGGCTTGATAGACGCACCAAGTTTACACGTAGTATCGCTGTCATGAGCATGGTGGGATACATCCTAGGACTTGGAGATCGCCATCCTTCAAACCTAATGCTTGATCAAATAAGTGGACGTGTGTTGCACATTGATTTTGGCGACTGTTTTGAAGTTGCAATGCATAGAGAAAAATTTCCTGAAAAGGTCCCATTCAGACTTACAAGGATGCTGATCAAGGCGATGGAAGTGTCTGGAATCGAAGGAAGTTACCGCGATACATGCGAACGCACGATGACTGTGTTGCGCGATAATCGAGATTCGTTGGTAGCTATGTTAGAGGCATTTGTATATGATCCCCTAATCAGTTGGAGGCTGCTTGGCCAGAGCCCTACCAACGAAGGCGAAGATGCTCAGCCACCATACATTAGAAATGATGGAACAAACAATGCACAAGGATTCCAACAACTAGACCCTAATTTCAATGTTTCTCGTGGCATCGCTAAAATTCGAGAAGACTCTATCGAAGAAGACACTCTAGAAGAATTTGACTTAGTTTCTACCGGGCAGAAAATATCGGGCCAGCCTGTGAAACCCCTTCCCGATACTAGCTTTATCGGTGCAAATAGAATAGCATCAGCTGGTGTCACAGGTACTGGAAGTCTTCATTCCTCCCAGCTTCGTATGTACACTGAGATTCAAAACTTAGCTTCCAACGTACATAATTCTTCGAGAATAGCTAGCATCACTGGAGATGGATCAGTGCGAAATTTTGCTGCTGCTGAATCTTTATCTCGTTCAAGGTTAGATAGAAGTGTTAGACAGAGAGAAGCCATGAATATAGCCGACGAAGACAAAGACACCGCAACTGAAGAAGCCTTGAATGAAAAGGCATTGAAGGTCATCAGGCGTGTCCAAGATAAATTGTCTGGAACAGATTTTCATCCACCGACGGAAGAATTCGATCCTCTGGACGTCCAGGATCAAGTCCAAAAGTTGATCTTACAAGCAACAAGTACCGAAAACCTGTGCCAGCTTTTCATTGGTTGGTGTGCATTCTGGTGAATTTTCAACTCTTCTTGCACCCGAGGACTTTGAAGTGGCTGGCGACCCTCTCACAAAGTATTACATGTACTAATGCGTCAACAAAGAGGGCAGGATTTTCGAGTTGAGACTTGAAGCATGATTGGATATCCTTCGGCAGCAAAGAGGATCAACAGCTTTCGGGAACGAGAAATAAGTGGTGTCTGAAATCCTCTAACTAATAATGCATTCTACGTTCATTTGCAGAAGTCTACCAGCCGAGTGAAGAGATCGTAGTAGAAGCATACATCGGACAGTGTTTAAACTAGAAGTAAACGCGCATGTTAATAATACACATGGTGACTACATGATAGTGGTTTACTTTCTTTCATTGGAGGGAACTTCCTTTTTCCAGAGCCCTATTATCATTTGATTTTGCTTTTTGCACATTGTATTCAAGGAACTTCCTTTTTTTAGTGTATACGAAGACGTGCATGGGAACCGGATTCAAGTGGTGGGGATTGATATTGATGGGGAGATTACTAAAGATCAGGCAGGAGTCGGCGTTGGAATGAGTTCCGACGGAAAGAGGGTGATCTTCGGAGCATTTATAAATGACGGAAATGGAGAAAACTCTGGCCGCGCTCGAGTATATAAGGAATAGAATGGAAACTGGATTCAGGTGGGAAATTTTATTGACGGGGAGAATGCTGGTGATCAATCAGGAGGCGGTGTTGCAATTAGATTAATTATACTAGATCGGACGGAAAGATGGTTATTGTAGGAGCTGATTGGAATGGCGGAAATGAAGAGGCCGCTCGCGTTTTGATTCCAAAGCAGCGACCAACTAGAGCTCCCCGTATCATCTCCGGTGGAAATCAAATTTGGATGATTATTAGTGCTCTTCCTGCATTTTTCTTAACATTTCAATCATCACAGGCTACGTCATCACCCCCCAAAAATGTTGTAAAAGGTTGATATCCTAGCTAAAGAAAAGCAATAATTATTTGTTTATCAGAATATTTTAAAGAGCTTCCAAACTAGCTTGAATCTTTGCAGCTTGGTCCTCGAGTTCCTTCAACTCCGCTCTTGCCTTCTCCACTAAAGCTTCAGGAGCTTTCTCGACGAAGCCCTTCGATATCAATCTTCCCGAAAGCTTTTCTATCTCTTTACCTAGTTTCTGAGACTTCTTTTCTAGACGCTTTCTCTCCTTTTCGGGATCAATCATTCCTGCAAGAGGGAGATAGGCCTCGACTCCGTCTTGCAATACAAGTTGAACAGATTCAACAGCTGCAGCCTCCTTGGCTTCGTCACTGCCCGAGTCGTACACGGAAACCTGTTCAGGATCGAGTTTGGCAAGTAAGACGAGAGACTTCAACTCTGCCTCGATCATGTCCTTCAAAGCACCACTTGCAATAATGGTTGCACTGATTTTCTTCCCTTGCTCAACATTATACTCAGCTCTTGCATTACGAATGCTACGGGTCAATGCCTGGAAACACTCAAATGTGCTGACAGCATTATCATCGGTAATCAAAGGTTCATCATCGTTCATTTGAGGCCAGTTGGCAAGCATTAGTGAATGCGCTGCCTGACTTTCGGATGGAGACTTTCTTGGTAGGTGATGCCAGAGCTGTTCCGTTACGAAAGGCATGTATGGATGGAGGAGGCGCAAACTGGTATCCAAGATGTAAACCAACACCCTTCTAGCATATTTTGCTTCTTCCGGGGTTCCACCGTTTCCTTCGTATAAACGAGTCTTAGAAATTTCAATGTACCAATCCGCATACTGATCCCAAAGAAACTCGTAGATCTTCAAAGAAGTTCAAAGAATATCTTAGTACTAGAACACGATTCAACGCCTTCGTAAAATTGAACATATTTCAACTACGTACCTTGCTTCCAGCAGAACCTAGTTGGTATTTTTCAATATCCTTTGTAACATCAGCTACTAAAGTATGACATTTGGAAATGATGTACCTTTCAGGAAGAGGCAATGAATTGTACTCTTCGGCCGAGATTGATCCGTCTACGCCCAAAGCTGCCATTTCTTCTTCATCTACATCCTTCAATGCGCTATCAGTGACAAACTTACAGCAATTCCACAACTTGTTCGCAAATTGTCTGTTGGCAGCAATCTTCTCCATATTAAGAGGGATATCCTGTCCCGGAGTAACTCCAGTGACGAGGGAATATCTCAAACTGTCAGCACCAAACTCAGCAACAGTACCCAGGGGATCGACAACATTACCCTTGGTCTTGGACATCTTTGTTCCGTCAGCAGCACGAACAAGTCCGTGCAGATATACGACATTGAAAGGAGATTTCCCGGTCAATTCTATGCCCATCATCGCCATACGTGCAACCCAAAAGAAAAGAATGTCATATCCAGTTTCAAGACAGGTTCCAGGATAGAATCTTGCCAAGTCAGAATTGGGGTCATTCTCATTCTTCGGCCAGCCTACAGTAGCAAATGGCCAGAGTCCAGAGCTAAACCAAGTATCGAGAACATCTTCTTCTTGACGAAGAACAACATCCTCAGCATGTCCCTTTTCAATAGCCTGCTTACGAGCATCATCCGCGTTTCTTGCGACAATATATTCACTCTCTCCAGTTTCCCCGACATACCATACAGGAATACGGTGTCCCCACCACAACTGTCTTGAAACACACCAATCTCGAATTTCTCCAAGCCAATTGTACCAAATCTTGTTGAATCTCTCAGGAACAATCTTGATATCTCCATCTTCAACAGCCTTGAGAGCTTTTGCTCCCATTCCTTCCGTCTTCACAAACCACTGGCTACTAACAAGTGGTTCAATAATCTCACCTCCTCTTTGGGAACGAGGGACACGCTGCGTATGCGGATCAACCTGTCGAACGATTTAATGTGTGAGTACACGCAGCTCGCCAACATTTATCTTCGCTACAAATAAATAGAAATTGACTCACCTTGATTACAAACCCCTCAGCCTCCATATCCTTCCAAAGTTTTTCTCTTGCATCAAAACGGTCAAGACCATTATAATCTCCAGCATTCTCGTTCAAAGAACCATCCTTGTTCATAATGTTAATAATTGGCAAATCGAATCTCTTTCCAATAGCGTAATCATTTGGATCGTGACCAGGCGTAATTTTAAGTGCACCTGTTCCGAATTCCATGTCGACGTAGTCATCTGCAATAACGGGAATTGTTCTTCCTCCGCTCATTGGTACAACAACATTTTTTCCGACAAGATGCTTGAACCTCTCATCGTCAGGGTTTACACAGACCGCACTGTCACCCATAATTGTCTCAGGACGAGTTGTAGCAACAGGAAGGAAATCTTCACTATCTTCAAGCATGTACTTGAAAAAATACATCTTTCCCTCTTCTTCAGTATACTCAACTTCCAAATCACTAACGGCTGTCTTGAGAAGTGGAGCCCAATTGACCATATATTCACCACGGTATACAAGCCCCTTCTCATGAAATCTCACAAATGCCTCCGTAACAGCCTCACTATTTTCTGCATCCATGGTGAAACGTTCACGAGTCCAGTCAGCTGACGCCCCAAGAGAACGAAGCTGATTGGTGATAGCTCCACCTTGCTCCTCTTTGTATTCCCATACCCTCCTGAGAAATTCTTCGCGTCCTACCTCTTCCCTGGTAGTTCCTTCTGCAATGAGAATCTTCTCAACTTGCAGCTGTGTGGCAATACCAGCGTGATCCGTTCCTTTTTTACGAAACCAAGTACGATTATTAGATTGAGACAGAAGATGCATTAAATGCAATAAAAGGAAGACTAAACGAATGCCATTGATGAACAGGAAACAGGTAGTCACTTGGCAATGAGCTTACCTGGAAGCCAGAGGACAGGACGACCCCTCATGCGATGAAATCTTGCAAGAACATCCTGCAAACCCACAAAAATTGCATGGCCCATATGCAAACGCCCAGTCACATTAGGAGGAGGCATGGGCAACACATAAGGTTCTCTACCATGACTCGCTGCCTCTTCCTTCGTCTGCTTAGCATCGGGCTGGAAACATCCAGCATCTTCCCACCATTTGTAAATCTTATCCTCAAATAGCGTTGGTTCATACTTTCCAACGATTCCCTGCGCCTTGTTCTCAAGATCATACTTGCAATCTACAGTAGTTGGAGCAGCATCGGCCTTATCTACAGTTGTCGACATGTAAAGATGAGACTTGGAGAATGAACGGGTAACAGCAGCAAAACGAAGAGACTTGTTCAAAGCAAAGGTATTTAATGCCACCGAGCGACGAGCAGGTGCAGTGAATGCCCTTGCAGAGGTAGACAAAAACGCCATCGCCACCATTGTTGACTTTCGCCGTCTATTATTAGAATCTAGTTGGCTTGGCATCACTTTCTGGCTTCCTTTGAAACGCTTGGGTCTTTGTAAGGAAGAATGAAGACAGAAGATCGGGTTGATTCTGAACAGTCGCTACTTTTATAAACGTTTTTGATAAAATATTTCAAAGAAACAAGGTTGATGTCTGATTCAGATTACGGCGGTGGGATCTTGGGTGAACGGTGGACGGTGCTTCTTGACGGCTGGCTTTTGCTCGAAATGCTTTTCGCGGAAAACGTCACACGTCGTGCTTTCTTTTTCCGGACAACCACGACTTCTTGTACGGTAGGTATCTTGAATCTTGAAACAGCATCTAGCGGATAGCGATAGTGCAACGAACTCTACTCTACTATTGTAATTACCCCACTATCCATCCAAACAATACTTCCAAGATGAAATTAAACATCCCTTCCATACTTTTGGCACTATCCTTTTCTGAGACTGCTGCATTTAGCATTGTAAAATCTTTCAATGTAGGCACAATCACACCATCAACCACAACTGCGCTTGCAATGGAAAACGACAATTTCGAAGAAAGCCCCACTGGCCAATCTCGTCTCGGTGGAAACCAACGTGCACCCACCGTTCAGGAGATTAGCGTCATGGATGATATGATCACCAAACTTTCCCAGGCCAAGCCATACGATCTGCCAAATGCTGTATCCAAAGCCATCAGAGTCGTTTCCTCTCCTCGCTTTTTCATGAGAATCGCCGAGCGTGCAGACCAGTCAACGGACGAAACTGAAAAGGAACAGCTTGCAGCACTTGCATCTAATCTTGTGACTACCATCGAGGCAGTGGTTTCAACGACCGAGGAAAAACTTGACGACCGCGCAAAGGACGTAGAGAGAGTTGTCAAGGCAGCAGCAGAACCCGACAGTGGAGAATTCATGGTTCCTCTTTCCGTGGAACGTGTGGATGCTATGCGTATGGTGTTGAATAAGATTCATCCAGCTGATCAGGATGAAACTTTTCTTTCGACTGTGGATGCCTGGATGAACAAAAGTCACGAGGATGGTCTTGATGGTATGGTTGCTATTATGCAAAAGGTACTTCAAATTTATGCAGGAGAATCAATCGCTAGAGCGAGAGTGGAACTCCAGGCTAATGTTGCAGCTGCTGTTGCAGGTGAAGCCCAACAAGTGGCTGATCAGCTTGTTGCTAAAGAAGAGGCTGCCGGACCAAAGCCTTCTGCTGAAACTATGGACAAGCTCATGGGAATGGATACTGATTTGTGGGATGTAGAAATGAGAAAAGTATTCGCCTCAGATGGGGGAGTCAGTGCCGACTCTCTTACCGCAGAAGTACAGAGAACGATGGAGGCTGTTATCCTTGGATTAGATAATGGTTCTATGGCACAACGCGTACAGGCTGAATACTTGAAGGAGTTGGTTACCCGAATTCAACAGCTTGAATAGTAAATTATAAAATAAAAAAATAAAAGCAAATTCAAAACATTAATTAACATAGCTCTACGCCGAAACATATCAGAGTGTCTTGTGTATACATTGAATATTGAAGGTTGAACATCTTTAAGTTATACCTTGATTATACTGTGGCATAGATTTCAAATTCTTCATTCTTCAACATCTTTGCTCTTTGACGAAATGGACGAGAGCAATATCATCCAAAAGAAAGATACAAAGGCAACAAAGGCAATTCTAAAATGTGTTGGGATGATAGTAAACGTCAAGATATTCATAGGGCCCCAGATCATCCAATTTTTAAAAAGAAGACCATTCTTCGTTACATCATGCCTATAGTCACTCATTCCTTTCTGGATCGAATGACGATATACAAATGCCTTGACGATGTAAGCAAAGGGAATGCACAACGTCGGTGCAACTACAAACATTTCGCAACAAACTTTCTTGATAGCGGTCGAAAGGTTAGCGTCAGAGCCAAAGACGCGAGGGTAGATGTTGTTGTACAAAAATTCCTGAAAGCATCCCTGGTATAGCCCGCCGTAAAAAAGAAACGCAATAGTTTGTTTGTGCTGTAATTTGAATGAATGTATAATAGGAGCTGCTATCGACTTTGAGCTTCGTCTTGGTTTCGTGCACGAAAGGCTGTGCATATCCATCGCCTTTTGTCGCATCGCCATGTTATTGGATTTTTGAGCGATCGCGTCTGCAAAACTTGCTTTTGTTGCACATACCAGGAACGCAGCCGCATAGGGATAGTTTCTAAAAAATAGGTCAAGGGATCCAATCCCTCCACCTCTTATGCTCACGATGCGGTCCAAATCTTTGTTTTTATACGCACACAGCGATCCTTGCATGCTGCATGCGGAGGAGGAGGAATATTTGTTTTTGTGGTAGAAAATGTTTGGGCGTCGTGGAGATTGTTGGCTTCGACGACCAATCAGAGACATCTTAGCTCCTTCTGCACAAGTCAGTGCACATAGGGCTATGCATATTATAGGTTTCATGCTATTGATTGAAAATGTGTTGCGATGAACCAACGTTGTTATAGTTGGTTATGATTCAAGATTTGGTTACGAAACGTATTTTCACCTTGTCCTTTCTCACTTTCTCACTTTCGAACTTTGAACTTGTCACACGTACCGGTATTGAACTGCGGTGCTGAGAGGAAACATCAACAACACCTACCCGACAAGGCAACCGAAATAGATCATAACGACGGACGGTTCGTTCTGTTGCTTGGAAGCTTGGAAGCAAGCTTGCTTGTTCTTCGCTGGAACTAATGCTCGTTCGAACTACAAACCACGCGAAGCCAGATTTCAACATACGAACATACTAATTGTGATTATGAAAATGCACTTAAAAAATGCACCAGGTAGCACTTTCAAACTTGTATGCGCTGCTGCTATTTCATATTGTAGGTTTTTAAAAAGACGTATTTTTATAATACGATTTTGAAAAAAATCCGGCATAAGAAATTCGGCTTTATAACGGCTGAGCTTGACCCAGGTATAAAACGGGGTATTGTTTGTACCGTAAAAATGGTGAAGACTACTCCTCGGGATTG
>Ga0209712_10003632_pt1 | contig 12462 bp, 11 predicted proteins | sample ArcOceMetagenome_FD_187443 | JGI IMG/M metagenome (GOLD analysis project Ga0209712, IMG submission 187443) | Marine eukaryotic phytoplankton communities from Arctic Ocean - Arctic Ocean - Greenland ARC118M Metagenome (SPAdes) (version 2) | ecosystem: Environmental > Aquatic > Marine > Oceanic...
ACGATTGATCTAACAGAGAGATACAATAAATACAATCACAATCCACGGCAGACTTGATTTACAGCGAGTTTTCTTTGGAAAGAGCGAGATAACAAGAAAGGCATTCGAATTCGCATCTAACGTTTTTACACGGAACGCCTTCTCTACTCTGTCGTACCGTACACACAGCATACTCGCACTGTAGATCGCACAAAATGATCAAGAACACCTGCCAAAACTCCTCGGCCATGAACATCTCTTCATTCGCATTCAACCTTTTCTCGGCTCTATCTGCAAATTTGTCAGGTGAGGATTCCAACATCCTCATATCTCCCTACTCGATTGCATCTGCGCTCTCCCTTGTGCTAGCAGGAGCCACTATTGGTAGCCAGTGTCAGCAAGAATTGCAAAGCGTTCTCAATATTAGTTCTCACGAGGACATCTCTACACTCACGCAAAGCTTGACGCAACCTTCGGCGTTCACTAGCGCAACTGGGATTTGGTCGAGGGATTTGAAGCAATCGTACATAGATGTTGTGCAACGTACATATCGTGCAGAAGCAAGCGAGTTGCCAAGGACTTATGAACCAATTGATGCCTACATCAAAAATAAAACAAATGGACTTATTCATGATATGCTGGAAGGACCTGTAGATCCATTGACTGTGGCTGTACTGGTGAATGCTGTACACTTCAAAAGTGATTGGACGATACAATTTGAGAAGAATCTAACTTCTGCAGGGCATTTCACTTCTACACATGGAACGAGGAAGGAAGCAATGTTCATGAAAGCAACTCGCAAAATGAACTTTGCGGCGGACGTTGAATTGCTGCGTGGAGCGAGTATCGTACAGCTTGACTATGGAGAAGTTGACGAAAGTGAACAAGATGAAGATGCCGAGTTTGCAGCCTTCTTTATATTACCTTCTCGAGAAGGTGAGGGTGGCATTAATGATGTGATTCAAAGCCTTGCAGATCAGTCATTCGATACAGTCTTGGATCAAATGTCCTCGTGGAGAAAAGTTGCACTAAGTTTACCTCGCTTCAAATTTTCATACGGTACAAAGTCCATTAAAGATGAGCTAAAGTCTATTGGGATCAATGCTTGTTTTGAGGATAAGATGTTGTTAGAAATGTCAGAGGATCCACTCGTACACTTGGATGAAGTGCTGCACAAAGCTGCAATTGAAGTGACTGAAGAAGGAACTGAAGCTGCAGCTGCCACTGTTGGGATTGTTATGACACGGTCAATGCCACCTCGTCCTGTTACATTGACATTTGATAGACCTTTCATTATGCTCATTTTGCACACACCGTCGATGACACCTCTCTTTCTAGCAAGAGTGGATGATCCGGATTTGATGTCTTAATAAATAAATAAAGCAAGCCGAAAATGATTCAGTTCAGTTTTTCTCGTGGCCATTCAAAATGTGTGAATCCTTGCATTTTCAACTGCTCGTGTATTGCAATACCCTCTGCGCTGTAGACAAAATAATGTGTTTACATCACTTGTTCATTATAAGTACACGTGCTTCCAATGCACTTCTAGCACTTGTTTTTCATTTTCATGGCGACGGCAATCCTGCCTGATAGGGGGGTCTGAGATCAGGTTCCAAAATATATGTTGAGTTGGAGGGTGTTATGTAGCTCAGGGGAAAGAGTGCATGCAGTAGGCTGTAGTGTACGTGTAGGAAATGGTTTAACTGGCTGAATATAGCATAGAGGTTCTGATAGGTGATAGACCGCTAGGGAAAGCTTCAAGCAGCATTGTTCGACATGACATTGTTACCTCGAGCAATACTAAAGCATAATTGAACTACACGTAGACAAAGCGAAGTTAAGGTTGTTGTCCCATATATTTCATTTATTTTCGCATATTTATGCTTCCCAAAGATTTGGCGCCCCTTCATCGGCGTAGCTCTTTGCAACGACAACACCATTATCTTGGTTACTGACGTTTTTTTGACCGATTATGTTTCCCTGTGGATTTGATATCATTTCATTGGTGGCATACATTTGACTACTGCTTTGATGTTTTGCCACGTATTGCTGACTACTACTTCCAGGGAGCTTCTTAGAGGACTGTCCTCTCAGGACGTCAATAATGGCTGAACACCCTACAGTAATGTTTTCTGCGGCTCCTCTGGTACATCTAAAAGTTACAACAGTGCTGTTCCCTCCAGCATCGGAATAAAGCCTAACAACAACGGAGTCACGGAACTTGTCGCTCTGTTTTTTGGTGAGGGGGAACCCTATGCCCCTTTCTTTGTCAACCTTCAATTTGGACAAATGTGTAAATATCATACCACCTTTTCCCTGCTTATCGATGGTAGCCACGCTATGGTCGTTTGAACTGTTTAGCTTCTTAACCCAAAGCAAGGCGAGTGGACAAAAACATGAATCTCCTTTCGTTGCAGCCCCGTTATTCAACCAGGAGCCTTCTTTTGACACAGTCAGGTATCTTGTTTGCCATTTGTTCTCTCTATTTAACTTCAATACTTCAAATGGAATATTTTTAATTTTCCTGTTTGCCCAAATGATGTTGATTGATGAGTGAATGGAAATTAATGAAGAGAATCAATGGTTCGCCATCTTGATAAACTTACACACAGAATTTTTCAAGAATTTGTCTTTGCTTCAGAATTGACCTCGACGGCTTCACTGGTTTTGTTTGTCTGGTTGAACGAGGAGCTTGATTTTCAACGTCGGAGCCTCCTGAACCAAGAAACTGGGGTGAGGTTATCGCTTTCTGTGGTAATGATCTTTTTGCCGGTTTTGATAAGGCAGTGTAAGCATGCATCAATAGTTGTTCATGTGCCCGTGCTCTACGCTCCAAAATTCTGTTTCTCTGCCTTGTGTCCATCGTATATTCTGAATCGTGAGTTGAACCGTTGCTGTACACTGAGTCCTGGTCTTTCTTGTCCCAAGCACTCCATTTTCGGCGTTCTCTTTTATTCAGTGCCATGCTCTCTAACGTCGCCGATCCAAATGTGTCACTTCCGTCACTTCTTGAGCTCCTGCTCGAATAAGAGCGATCGTCGTAAGTACCATTATCATAAGTGCCGTCGTCTAAGGTGCCATCACCATATGTTCCTGAATCAAAGGTGCTCTCATAGGTTATATGACCGTGAGTTCCATTTTTGTATTCTTGCCTACTATCCTGTGATTTCCCTGTCACAAATGAAAAAATAATGAGTCCAACACCTAGAACGTGATGTTTGGTCGGGTAAATAAGAAAACGTGACTGCCTCACCTATATTGTTGCCAGAGTTGCTGACATCTTTTGAAACTCTAGATTCGTGTTTGTTCGACACCTGCGTACTGCTTAACTCCTTCGATTGAGTGCCACTGCCTATAGTATCTCGTGTTTTGTGTTTTGCTGACGATGGTCTATTTGGTGGGGTAGAAGATGGTGGAGGAGGTGGAGGAGGTGACGCTTTATTATGAACGGGGTATTCTTTCCCTTTCTTCCTTTTACTTTTAACCGGGTCGTTATCGCCATTCGCTGGTGGAGGGGGTGGCGCTTTATGATGGACGGTGTGTGTTTTCCCACTTTTCCGTTTACTTTGCACCGGGTCGTCATCGCCATTCATGATTTCGTCAAATTCAGAATCTCGACTCGTTGCGGTATCTACGCGTCCTCTTTCAGTTGAGTACTTACGGTTGTCTTTTATCTTGGGCCTGCCCTGAAGATTTGGAGATGCATCCTCAATACCAAAGAAGACATCATCGTCCGAATCATCTTGAACAATTTTTCTAGATAAGGAACTTTGTACATGTGTGTTCACATCATCATTTTGTGTGTGCGCGTATGAATTTTTCCACCATTCAGCAACTGATTCTGAGCTGCCATTTCCAATGTTAGTACTTTCGTCCATTGAACTCAAATGCACTTGCCCAATGAGGGTGGATTGTAATTGTGAACCGTCATCCTTTTCAGGGGAATCAACAACGTTAGATTCTCCTGCAGAAAAATCGATCAAATTTTGGGCTGGAGCAAAATCCACATCATTTGGATTTGATGATGGAAACTGGTTCCATTGCAAAGGATCCTTCACACCGATTTGTTCAAATTCTTGTGGTGACAAATTATCTTGCATACTATTAAAAGACGTCTCAGGTTGGGAGGGTTGAATTCCATCAGATTCATTCGTTGAGTGAAAAGGTTGAGCAGGTTGATTTTCTTCCGATAGAGCTTCCTGCATACTATTTTGCTCATTGTAAGCTTCTTCAGCTGATGAGAATGTTTGTCCATTATTGACATCAGTTATGGGCGAAATATGAGTGCGGGCAGCCATTAAGCTGCTGGGTAATGTCGGATGGACTATTCTCATAAACAAAGGATTCGTACTGCGAGGAAGCAATTCAGCATAAGCACCGACAAAAATATGTTCGCCTTGCTCCTCTTGTGGAGGTGGCTGATCTACTCGAGTTGATTGATTTGGATGAAAACTAACATTGTTGGTAGTGTTGGGGTTCAGTTCACGTGACATGTGATTGTCTGCTCGATTTCGAAAATGCACTTGAGGCTGATTTATTTCATTTTTCCAATTTGCTCCTTCTTGGCGGCTATCGAAATTAGAAATGACCGAAGCTTTAGTGTTCTTGACGATGGGCGGTTTCGTCTTGGGTAAAAAATCACTGCGCCGTCTGTCTTGAGGTCCAGGGCTATCATTAGCACTACTATCACTGACCCAGCTATCTCTTTCATCTTCATCGAAGTGGAAATTCTCAGGACTGTTACTGCTATTTCTTAATTTGGATTGCATTTTGTCAGCCCATTGCGAACGATTACTTTTATGTGGTGACTCCATGAGAGTTGAACTCGGAGAGGGCTCAAACGTTACGTTTGGTGACAAGCCTGGAAATTCGTCAATTGAGAATTCATCATCTTCTTCTACATTCTTTGATGTGCTTTCTACGCTGAGGTCGTCGTCATCCAAATCAATTTTCGATCTTTGCTTCTCAGAAACCTTCAATTCAAAATCACCTTGTTCTTTCATTTGTTCTCGTCTCTTTTGCTTCTCTTTCAAAACCCGCAGTCTTGCTACATTTTGAGACAAAGTATGAGAGGTGTCGGTTTTCTCCTTTACAACAGGTTTGATCTCCTCAGGTAGAGACAGATAGCTTTTCATCGCCACATTCTGATCTTTCAATAAGTTCAACCCTTTTCTAACTGATAAATGTTCGCTTGAGTTGCTTGCTGCAATTTTAACGGGATGATCGATCGCAGAGCCCTCTTCATCACTCGGTGCTGCGACCAAAGAAGGGACAGACTGCAAAGATCCTTGAAGAAGCTTAGATTCTTTTTGTTTGGCATGCTTGCTTGTCTCAAATGTAGTCGTGACAATATCCGATACCGTTGAAGAAGAAGACCCATCGTCGAACTGACTTTGAGATTTCTTTTCTCTCGCTTCGATCATTTTTTTCATGACACTCTTCTTACGATCTGACGAGTTTCTTTTCAGTGACGTTGATGGCGAGGGCATGTGCTTATTCAGAAGAGGAGAAGGTGAAGGCGACCTGGAGATGCGACTCCTTGCTCGATCCAGCATTTCCCTTCTACTTCTGATAGATGACGTACTCTTGTTACCAGTGGATAATATTGAAGAATCCGATTGCTGATGTATCGGCCCTGTTGCCGACTTCTTTTCTAATTTTTCACCAATGGAAATCTGTCTCCTACTTCTTGCGCGTGCGCCTGCAGAAGGCGAAGAGGTGATTGTTTGTTTAGGAGAAGGGGTCTTCGCTGCCTTAACTGCAGACTTTGCAGACATTGCCATATTTGCAGGCGAAGAGATGATTACTTTTTGAGGAGAAAGGGTTTTCGCTGCCTTAACCTGACTAACTAGACTCTTTGCAGAATCTCGCTTATTCGCGGGCGAGGCGGGGGGTGTTTTTTTAGGTAAAAAAGTCTCGGCTTCTGGAAGAGAATCTTCCAAATCATCTGATGAATGTGTTATTTCGTCGATTTGGCTATGCGAAGAGTTTTTAATGTTGTCCAAATTGTCGGTCGAATGAGGTGAGGTTAACTTTGTAGATTTCTCCGAAGTCGACTGGATACTCTCCTTGTCGTCCATCATGAGGGGTGACGATTTGGGAGATGTTAATTTTTTCTTCTTTAGCCTCTCAGCAAGCTGATTTATCCTTTTAGGTGACTTTGATACTCTCGACCGATGATTGGGATGATTTGAAAAATTGTCGCTGTCGTCGCTTGCAACTGATTTTTGTTCCTCTTTCTTCTCATCTTTCTGTTCGTTTTCCGGTTCGTCCACAATCTGCAAAGGACTGCCAAAATCTTCTCTCTTCCCAGCATCATGCGGAGTCTGGTGCACAGGCTTCAATAATGACGCACTTGATAGTTCAGCAAGTTTCTTCATTTTCTCCATACCACTCAATTTATTGTTCTGTGGAGATTGAGCATTCCCCTTTTGAAGCTCTGAATCCTCGTCGGAATCTGAGTCTGATGCTTCTGCGAACTTTTGTAAAAATAGTGGATTGTTTCGCAAAGGGTTGTCATTTTTTATCTTTGGAGAAGGCCTTCCTACTTGTATAGCCACAGGAGAAGATGTTGCCTGATTCTTTACTATGCTGGGTTTTTGTTCAATTTTGAACCCTTCTGGTCCCGCCATATTCATATTCATAGTCGAAACAACGTCGATCCGTGAGGGGGGTTTAACCCCAGTTGGTGCTTTTGAGAAAACAAATCTTTGCTTTGACAAAGATTCATCATAAATCTCGTCGTTGGATGCGTTCTGATCAAATGGCACAGGAGATTGCTTCCCGGAATTATCGAACCTGACAGACTTTTGTTTTACTGGTTTCACCTGATCGCTTTGGTGACCCTCGCTGTGATCATTGATACCAGGTGGAGCAGGAGATAGCCTCCCAGGACTTGGTGGCCCTCTACTACTGGCTCCCATACCTGGACTCGGTGGTCCTCTTTGAGCCGTCGTTCTCATGCCTGGACTCGGCAGTTTCGGTTTGGGAGACATGGACATCATTCCCATACCTGGACTAGGCGGTCTTCTCTTGACAAAATTTTGGTCAGTCATATCGCCAGGAATCGGTTTCTTTGCTCCAATCAAACGAGGAGGATTGAATGCTGACCCTTCTGGAGTACCTAATCTTTTCGCAGACGGAGATGGACTTCTTTGCGGAGATATGGACTCAGGCCTGATAGAACGGCGAGAGGTCATTCCAGGAGACGGGCGCTCTCTGTTCATATTAGGAGCTGCGTCACCAGGGGTAGGGCGTATCCTTTCGAATGTTGCCATTTGATCCGTCACAGAGTCGTTGTCATTGACCATCATGGTGGAAGCTCGAAAGGTACACAAATAAGTTGACAATGCTGATAATCGTTACGTGCGCCTTGGGCCTTGGTTTTCCCAAGACCATTTCCTGTCGTCTCAGCTCTGTTTTTCTTTCGTTCGTATAAATGAATAAACTTGTCCGATTTTGTTCTTGTACACTGTGCCAATTTGAAATTAATAGCCTTACTATTGCCCCTTCCTTCTTTCCCGTTGATTGATGGGATGGGATTTCAGATTTTTGAGATTATTTTCGCGGGGGGGCAAAATTCAAAATGAGAAGACAATGAACAAGTACAGTAGTTCGCATAATTTGACTTCACAATTCGTTTCTACTGAACTGATATCATAAAATACAGTCTGCAAAAGAGGAAAGTTAAAGTAAAACACCATGACTCTTCATAATATCATCACCAAATTGTTCATCAACAACAAGTTTGTGGACTCAAAATCCAAGCAAACGTTTGACACCATCAATCCTGCAACCGAACAAGTTCTGGCTTCTGTGCAACGCGCAAACAGTCATGATGTTGATGCGGCTGTGAAGGCAGCTAGGAACGCATTCGTAAAATGGAGAGATGTGTCTGGTGCAGATAGACGCGATTTGCTATTGAAGTTCGCGAATTTGATTGAAGAGAACCAGCAGTATCTTGCTGAAATTGAAAGTGCTGACAATGGCAAACCCATTTCTGAGGCTCGAGATGGTGACATCGCAGAAGGAATCAAATGTGTAAAGTATTTCGCTGGCTGGGCTGATAAATTGTCTGGACAGACCATTCCTGTTGAAAATACTGCCTCTTTTTGCATGACAGTCCATGAACCAGTAGGAGTCGTAGGAGCAATCATCCCTTGGAATTTTCCTATCGTCTTGTTCCTATGGAAGGTTGGTAAGTGAAAGAATCTTTGCATCGAAACGTGATCATATTTCAGATGTTAGCATACCTCCACTTATCTCATTCTTTATTCGCAAGCTCCTATCATTGCTAGTGGCTGCACATGTGTCATCAAATCATCTGAAAAGACCCCTCTTACTGCGTTGCTTTTAGCACAACTGGTCAAGGAGGCTGGATTTCCTGCTGGAGTGATAAATGTGCTCTCTGGGTTTGGTCCAGATTGTGGCGCGGCATTGGCGAAGCATCCACGCGTGGACAAGATAGTTTTCACCGGGTCAACTGCGACTGGTCACAAGATTGTACAGTACAGTGCTGAATCAAATCTCAAGAAGGTCACTTTGGAGCTTGGAGGAAAGAGCCCTCTCATTATTTGTGACGATGCTGATCTTGAAGCTGCAGCCGATGCTGCTCATGGTGGACTGTTCTCAAACCAGGGTCAAGTTTGTTGTTGTGCATCTCGTATCTTTGTTGATGCCAAGATCTATGACAAATTTGCAAAGTTGTGTATTGATAGAGCTAAGAAGATATCTTTTGGAACAGAAGAGGGCAAGTTCCAAGGTCCTCAGGTTGATGAGATCCAATTCAAAAAAATCTTGGCTTACATCGAATCTGGCAAACAAGAAGGAGCGAAATGTGTTCTTGGAGGGAATCGCTACGGAACAAAAGGGTATTACATCGAGCCAACAATCTTCTGTGATGTTAAAGATGAAATGAAGATTGCGAAGGAAGAGATTTTTGGTCCTGTTATGCAGCTGTTGAAGGTAAGAATATAATTTATTGGATTGCTTTCCGAAATAAGCAAAGGCGATGAATTCAATAACATATTTTTCTCATGAATAACTTACATCGCCTGAATAATGAACAGTTCGAGAATGTAGAGGAAGCAATTGCCCGTTCTAATGCGACAAAATTTGGGTTGGCGGCCGGTGTTTTCTCTAACAATATCGCCAGGGCCATGGGAATTGCTACACGTCTGCAAGCTGGCACTGTGTGGGTTAATCATTATGGAGACTCGGATGTTTCTGTTCCCTTTGGCGGTTATAAGGAGTCTGGTTGGGGTAAAGATAACGGAAAATATGCGCTGGAAAATTATATGGAGGTGAAGACGATTAGTTTTCCCATCAACAAGTATCATTGATCACCTTCTCATCGGTTACAGGTTCAGCTATGCTTGAAGCGATTGCATCGTTCAGAGTAGATTTGGCCTCAGATTCAAGCAATTACATGTCTTCTATGCAATAAAAAGAAAAGTAAATAAGAATATAATCTGTATTGTAGTACAAGTTGTTACATTTAGATATACATTATTATATTATCTTCACCAATTTCCCTTCTGATGATATTGACTTATTCTCGGAAATAGCTTGCTTTATAGCAATCTTGATTTCATCCTTACTAAAAGTAATGTCTTCGGAATCCAGTAACTTTTTCACTAACTTCCGCAACTCTTTCACTTTTAATTGCTTGCTTGGTGCCTTCTTGAGAGTTTTTTTCATTGCTTTGGCAATTTTCTTGTTGCTTGAGCTATTGTCTCCTTTTATATTACTATTAGCGATACCGGCACTTTCTTTTACTTTCTCGTCACTCGTTGGCTCCTCTTCTGATTTTAATTTGCTTAGTTCTTCCTTCGCCTGTTCCTTTAGTTTTTCCTTCGCTTTGAGCTGTTCTTCTTTAACGGTACTCAGGTGTTTCCAAATTGAAGTTATGATTGCGTCCCCATTTGGTCCTCGAAGTCGAAGTGAGTTTGCTGCAAAATTCCGAAACGCTCGCTCCTTTCTTGGAACATTATCAAGTGACAAAAGATTATCTATGTATGATGAAAGTGATGATGGGCAAGTATTTTTGGATTCTTCTATTAGTTCCATCCAACATTCTTGAGGAGTAAGTTTCCGTCCCTTCGTCTCATTCTTTCGAGGGCCCTTGTAAACAGTTTTTTCGTATCGTTCGGCCTCAGTTACGCAAGAAGTGTGCTGCTTGTAATCATCTGTTGGTATCGGTATTTGATAGAAAAAATAGAATTTGAGTTTCATCCGTTTTCAACATTCAAATAGAAGGAATCATTCAATATATACCATCATAGTTTAATTAAAACATTTGTTACCTCCATTGGCTTGTGATTATTCCAAGTCAGGAACAGGTTTTTGTAATCATGTGGTAAGGACGTATTTAACATTCGCTGTCATGACAAGCCTGACTTACCTCCCCAGAAAGAAACGGAACAATCAACACAGCTGACCGAAGCACAGCCGCATCTATTTGCGTGTACATCAACTTTACTCTTTTTGAGCATTTCTGCACATTTGTCGCATGAGAAGAATACCATGGCTGCCTAGTTCCTTTGATCAACCTTCTTAGAAATATACTTTGAAGATTCACTGCGTATTGACAAGTATTAAATACTGTTGTGCTTTCTTCAATGTGTAGATTGTGCTGATATGATACGATACTAGCACGAGTGTGTGTGTGGTGTGTGGTGTTCGAGATCATCATACTCATTTTGAATTTCGTGGTTGTCGAGATGATCGGATTGGGTAATGAGCCGTTTCTAGTCCCATTTTTATACTTCCCGCCAAAAACATCAGTACGAGTACTTGAACTTGTCCAGTACGGTATTGTACGGTACGGTACCACACCAGTAAATATGACTTGGTATGGGTGCATTGATCAAACAAATAACCTCGGCATGTAAAGCAGAAAGCAGCAAAGGAAACCATGAGCTTTATGACTGACAGTAGCGATCAAAGTTACCAGGTGGCCTCTGTTGCTTTTTGAATCAAAGGACATTTTGTCAGAGGTTTTAAAAAATAAATCCTTTGAAGTGTTTCCTGTTTATTTCTTTTAAAATCACAGCCTCTCTATACCCGATTTGATTTCATGAATATCATCATCTTCTTCACTTTGATCCTCAGCCTTGTTTTTTGTCTTTACTTCTTCGGGCTTCTTTTCAATAATATTTCCAAAGCTATCAAATTCCAACTCGTCTTCAGATTCATAGAAGTACTCTTCGTCACTTGGAGGAAGATCATCTGTCTCTATTATGTTTCCAAAGCTATCTAATTTCAATTCTTTCTCCGATTCATAGGATTCGTCTTCACTTGGTGGCAGATGGTCTTTTGCAAATGCCCTTTGTTCGTCTTCCTCTACATCGTCCTCATCTGATTCATCATCGTCTTGCTGCCAATGTTTCTTTTTGCTCTTTGTAAAGATGGCAAACTTGTGGGAATCATTTTCAGCTGCTTCAAGCCATTCGTTTTGCCTTCGAATGACATCTTTTGCGTCTTCGGCAGTTCTATATAATTCCAACAATTCTTTGTTGAGCGTGATGAATTCCATTCCCCAACCAAACTCTTTCAGCACTGCTTTTGCAGCATCGACTCGGCCACAGATATATAGCGTTGCTGCAGCCGCTTCTGCACAACTTAATTTACTGGGTTTGCCATAATTCACTGGGTTCGCCGCAACAAGGAATGGTAGAAGGCGGTGATGTCCTGCTCTCTATTCATGGCAATTCATTGATGATTGCGGATTGTGATCAGAAACAAGTCTCGAAAACAAGATTTCCATAAAATACAAAAGAATGATGTAAATTCAAAACGAATAACTACTCACCATCTGCTTAAATGGGATTTCAGCCAAACGCGCCCACGAACAATCAATAACACTGAGACCATACTCCTCAAGTATCCCGGCATCCGCAGGAGACACAGATTCTGATCCGTTAGGGCTGAGGACAAGGCCCCTGAAAGGTTGCTTGAGAGGCATAGATTTGAAGATTCCTCTACGTGCAAGACGAGCACCTGTGCAACGTTTGGGATCACACTGGCTGAAGTCCCACATACGCAGTGACAAACCAGACAAAGGGTTTTGCTCGGCGTCAGTGACCGATACTTCTTTACACAGCATATCTTCTCTGGTAGCCAATTCATAATTATCATGGTATCCTTTCTTTTGGTATCCTCTCTGACGCGTTCCTCCTTTATTGCCTCCGCCTCCACCTCCGCCTACACCCCCACCTCCTTTACCTCCTTTCTTCCTTGATTGAAATTCACCCCCCTTTTTACCCATTTTATACTCGATGTAATCAATAATTAGCTTGGTTCCAATTCGATATGTGAAAACTAGTAGATGCTGTATTGTAGTATGATAAACGATGATGAGTGAGTGAGCTTTGGCCTCTGAAAATGGTACAATAGTAGTATGTAGTTGATGGTTGATATCTACTACAAGTATGATACCTTCTTGTATGATACATACATACCGTAATACCGCGGTATGTATCA